>Ga0209039_10000001_pt1 | contig 251215 bp, 197 predicted proteins | sample BogFormECP12_OM1_FD_188238 | JGI IMG/M metagenome (GOLD analysis project Ga0209039, IMG submission 188238) | Bog forest soil microbial communities from Calvert Island, British Columbia, Canada - ECP12_OM1 (SPAdes) (version 2) | ecosystem: Environmental > Aquatic > Freshwater > Wetlands > Bog ... | reverse complement strand
GCGCAGGCGGCGCGAGCCAGCGTCGCATCGGGCAGAACGGCAACCCTGTTGGCCCGCAGCAGGCCGGCAATCGTACCCTCCACCTGCGCCTGCGTGAGGACTGGCACAGCCCGGGCGTAGTCGGCCACTGCATACAGCCCGATGCGGCTGGCTACCACCGCCACCCCCACCCGGTCCACAGCGGGGTTCAGCAGGTTGGTCCGATGCCCGGGGGAGTGCATCCACGCGTCGTGAATCGCTGCGGGCGTGGGGGCTATGGCCACGTTCTCTGCGATCAGGTTGAAGTGAGCGCCAGCCTCCCCGGCCCGCTCCGAGACCTCCGGTTCGCCGCTGTAGCGGTGGGAAATCGACCCCTCCGCGGCCATGCGCAGGCAATGCTTGCGGGCGGCCGCTGCCAGCGCCGGGTCCCACTTGAGCTGCCCAGCCCCTTGTGCCGCCCGAGCCTCATTGGCCAACTCGACAAGCTGCCGGGCCTCGGGCTGGATGCTCCACTGCCCCGCGGCCTGCGAGGGTTGCGCAAGCCGTGACTGCGCCAATACCACCGCCGCAACCAGCGCCAGGCACGTTATCAAACTCTGTCGCAAGATGCCCATACTTGATTAAACCCCGCCCCGCCGCCGGTGTCGCTGTATTCTTGCTTTGCCGATGTATTTTCTCGCCGCCAGCACGTTGCGCAGCTTCTCTCGCCGTTGGGGCAATCGTATCTGCCGCCAGCCGTTGGCCGCTGCGGGCGTGTTGCTGCTGACCGCCTTCGTGCTGGCCGGGCTGGCCGCGCCCTGGCTCGCGCCCCATAATCCAGCGGCTATCGACCTTCTGCACCGCCTCCAGGGCCCCTCTGCCGCCCATTGGGCCGGAACAGACGAGTTGGGCCGCGACACGCTCTCCCGCCTGCTCTGGGGAGCGCGCCTCTCGCTGGCTGTTTCCGTCACCGTGGTCGCCATCTCTCTCATCCTGGGGCTGGCTATCGGAGGCCTCGCCGGATACCTGGGCGGCTGGATCGACACGGCTCTCACTACCTTTGCCATGAACACCTTTCTGGCTCTGCCCGGCATTCTGCTCGCCATCGCCTTTGCCGCCTTCCTCGGCCCTGGATTCGCTAACCTGGTGCTCGCTTTGGCCATCGGCGGCTGGGCCGGCTATGCCCGCCTGGTCCGCGCGCAGGTCATGGCCGTGCGCGACCGCGAGTACGTCGATGCGGCCCGCGCCCTGGGCGCAAGCGGCCTGCGCATCTTCTTCCGCCACATTCTGCCCAATATCGTTCAGCCCATCCTGGTCCAGGCGGCCATCGGCATGGCCGGAGTCATCCTGGCCGAGGCCACGCTCTCGTTTCTCGGCCTGGGCATTCCAGCCCCCGCGCCCAGTTGGGGTTCCATGCTCAACGACGCCCGTTTGCATCTCTTCGACTCGCCCCGCCTGGTGCTCTTCCCTGCCGCCGCCGTGGCTGGCGCGGTTCTCGGCTTCAATTTTCTCGGCGACGCCCTGCGCGACCAACTCGACCCCCGCACCCGCCTGGAGTTGGGCCTGTAATTTTGAGGACAGGGACTACGCAGAGAAGAGTAGAGTTGTTGACGTATCGTGTGCAGGAATTCACCGTAAGTCTGTCCACCTGAATCCGGTTTGACGCTTCCGCGCCGCACGGAAAGGAAATTCACATGAATCGCGTGCTTGCCTTTGTGCTGCTCACTTTCTCCGCCATTGCGCTCGCTCAGGCCCCACAACTCAAGAAATGGTCTACCGTCTACATCGAACCTATGGGCGGTTACGAAACCTATTTGGCCGCCGCGCTTGCGAAAAAGCAAGCGCCTCTGATATTGGTCACAGATAAAGTGAAAGCGGATTACATCATCACCATCAACCAACAAGTTCCAGCTCAGCCGTTTGCAGTCCTCAACCAAAACCCTTGGGCCGTAGCAACCAGTGTGAGCATTTCCGTGATTGACGTTAGATCTTCCCAGATCGTGTTTGCTTATGCCGTTAGCAGGCATGGTAATGATCGGATTCAGAGCGCGGCTGAGTCGTGTGCCAAGCACCTGAAAGAGTTCATCGAAAATCCGGGAAAGTGATTATCCTTCAGATATTGAAACGAATCGGCGTCGTCAGCGATACCCACGGACTCCTCCGCCCCGAGGTTGCGCCCGCCCTCGCCGGCGTTGAACGCATCCTGCACCTGGGCGATGTAGGCAAACCCTCCGTCCTCAAGGAACTGGCCAAGATCGCTCCGGTCACCGCGGTGCGCGGCAACATCGACCGCACCGGCCCTTGCAGCAAGCTGCCGGAGACCGAGGTCCTGCTCCTGGAGGGCCGCTACATCTACATGCTCCACGACCTCAACACGCTCCGCCTGGACCCCGCCGCCGGAAAGTTTGCCGCCGTGCTCTTCGGCCACACGCACGTGCCCAACTTCTACCGCCGCAAGGGCGTCCTCTACTTCAACCCCGGCTCCTGCGGCCCGCGCCGCTTCGACCTGCCCGTCACCGTCGGCCTGCTGACGGCGAGCGAAGAGGGCGAGTTCGAAGCCAAGATCATCCCACTTACCCCAGCTTAGGCAGGGGTAACTTCCGGTTTGGCGGTGATACTCCCGGGACGGCAATGGCGGCGAGGAAGCCACCTTTTATGGGGAGCAAATCCAACACAGCAGAATCGATGTGATCGCAGTTGCTGCCAGAACGATCAATGCTGGCCGCATCACATGGTGATCATGCGTGCTCGGCATCATGATCTGCAACGGTATTGCCGTTTCTTGGCTGTCAGCATGGTCCAGAGCCTTCCGCTCCTGCACGGATGTCGACTCAGGCGGGGGCGCTGTTGTCGGATTCTCGGTGGGATTCTCATGCGCCTGAGGAGACGCAGTCCCCTTGGATTGGCCCACGAGATAGCGGAAGCCTCCGGGCAGAGGTACCGCGGAAAACCACCCGGTAGGCTTCAGAATCGTGAAAAAACCGTTAGGCGTCACCGCGAACTCTCTGCGATTCCAGGAACGAGGACTCTTCATTGTGTCCGCCTGACCGACTGTTTGTCGCTTCCGTCACAGCCCGCGCGATTCTCCGCGCTGATGTTGGACGGAATTATAGCATTGTTGATAGGCAAAGCCCTCGCCAGTGAAGCAGCAGAAGCCGCCAACCGGTCACGTGCGCACTACCCTGAGCGGCGCGCGCCTTTACGCCTTCAAATACACTCTCCGCTCATCGAGGGTACAGGCGATGACTCCGAAAACCAGCACCGCTCCCGCCAATACCGCGAACACCTCCATGGGCGCAAGAGAAGGCGGGCAGGTGGCCTTGACGATGAGCCATTCAAATCCGGAGAGGATGTAAATCAGCAATGGGTTTTTCCCGAAAGCGGCCAGCACTTTCCATGCCCCTCGCCGTTCTCCCTTCGCCACCAGGCCCAGCAGCAGCAGCGCCGGGAATCCAATCCCGATTCCCACGTAGGGCAACGTCACCACAAGCTTGCTCACGGGAAAAAAGACGCTGGAAAAACCACTCACGCACACTGCCCCAATCACCATCTTCACCAGCAAGCGGCCTTCGCATCCCTTGTCCCTGGCGTCGGCCGCCAGCGTTCCCGCAAGCACGATGGAGCACCATGCCAGGCTGGCGAGCGGCCCGCCCAGATCGTAGCGCAGCGCAACCGGCTTATAGCCCAGAGACACCATCGCCTGCCATAGAATCGGCAGCGCGATGGCTAGCGTTGCGCGCATTTTCGCGCTCAGGAACAGCATGGGGAAAACCACCATCCCCGCCAGCCCGATCTCCTCCAGCACGCTCCAGTGCCACCGCATCTCGTGGTACACAGCGATTTCGCCGAGTGCGCCAAAAATCATCAGAATGCCGTTGCGCAAAAGATACGATCGGCAGAGCTGCGCCGCGGTCTCGACTCCGCGCCTTCGCTCGAAGGACATGCGATAGCCAGCACCCATCGAAAAGAGGAATACCGGCAGCACCAGATCTGCCAGGTAGAGACCGCTCGAGGCATGTTTCACCCAGAACGGAACCGAGGTGAACAGGAGCAACGGGGCAAGAACCATGGAGACCACGGCAACGCCGCGCAGCTCGTCCAGAGCAACCCATCGCTTCCAGGTCTCCCCGCGGTCCATGTTGGTTCTCGGCGAATTCAACCGGATTTCCATTTTTGCTTTCCCTGCTGCGAACCAATATACCCCCTGTCGCCCGATTGCGTTCCTTTTTGTATCCGCTTCCAGACCAAAGACCCAGGCGTGTCCCCGGTGACGCTGGGATAGTCGCCAACTCTGAAGTTACTCGGCCGCAGCCTTATCCCCGCATCCCCGGATTCATCCAGCGGTACACCACGTCGGTCAGCAGGTTCACCAGCACATAAGTCAACCTGATCGACGGCAGGCAGCCCTGCACCAGCGCTTAGTCGCGGTTGGAGATGGCGCTGACCGTCAGGCGTTCCAGCCCCGGCCAACTGAAGATCGTTTCCGTCACAATCGCTCCAGACAGCAGCGCTCCGAGCTACCGATGACGGTGGGGCTGCTGACGGTGAGCGCGGACGCAGAGCCGGTGGCTGAGATCGTGGCGCTCCGCTCTTCATGATGACCAGGGTCATCCATCAAGCCGCCGGCAACCCAAATAACTTGTTAATTGGCGGGAAACCAGTATGGTCGAAGCAAGGCTCGAAACGATCAGCAATCAAGGCGCCGCTGCATTCCTCGTTCTCGAATCTCTGCCGTCTTAGCGGTTAACAGACCAACCTAGCGGAGGGTTTTTCAGCACGGAAACGATCTCCTGGCACGCTGGGGACGCTCATGAACTCAGGCTTCCCCGAACGTAGCAGTGAGCCGCAGTCCTCGCCCGGCAACGCGGGGCTGTATAGGAAACCCTGCATCTCGGCGCACCTCTGTCTTTGCAGGTAGTCAAGCTGCGGACGCGTTTCCACCCCTTCAGCAACGCATTCGATACCAAGACTGTGTCCTAAACTCAGGATGTTGCTGACCACCGCTTCTGCGGCAGGTTCAGATGCGACGTCACGCATGAACGATCGATCAATTTTGATTCGATTGAGCGGGAACTTTCTCAGATAGGACAACGACGACCAGCCGGTCCCGAAATCGTCCAGGGAAAGGTCTACTCCAATTCGTTTCAGGTCTAGCATGATCTTGATCGTGGCTTCTGACTCATCCAGCGTCAGGCTCTCAGTCAGTTCCAGTTCCAGCCATTTGGGTTCCAATCCGGTTTCTCGTAATGCCCTTTTCACGGAATCTACGATATTGCCTCGGTAAAACTGCTGTGAAGACACGTTGACCGTCACCCGAACCGGTGGAAGTCCTTCTTTTTGCCATGCTGCGTTTTGAAGGCATGCCGTTTTTAAGACCCAATCCCCAACCTCCACCATCAACCCCAGTTCCTCCAGTTGCGGTATGAACTCGTTGGGATAAATGAGTCCCTCTTCCGGGTGTTGCCAACGCAGCAACGCCTCCACCCCTGTTATGCGTCCGAAACCCACTGAGACGAGCGGTTGGTAATGGAGGACAAACTCGCCTCGGGCGCATGCCTGGTGCAGATCGTTTTCAAGTTTCTGCCGGCGCTGCGTCGCCTCGGTAAGCTCGGGCGTAAAGAAGCAATAGATGCCACGCCCTTTCTTCTTGGCCTCGTACATGGCGGCATCTGCGTACTGTAATAGGGCCTCGGCATTCTCTCCGTCGGCCGGGTACAGGGAAATGCCGATACTGGCGCTTATCTGCAGTGTATGGCCTTCCACCTGGAACGGTTCGTCCAGCGTGGACAGCACCTTCTGCGCAACGGTTTCAATGTCCCGGTTGGCGGGGACCATCCCAATGCCGATGACGAATTCATCTCCGCCCAGACGCGCAAGGATATCGCTCTCGCGCAGGCAGCCTTGCAGGCGCACTGACACCGCTTCTAGAAGACGGTCACCCGTGAAGTGGCCAAAGGAATCGTTCACGTTCTTGAAACGATCCATATCCAGCATGAGTACGGCGACGGATTTCCGATTGCGGCTAGCCAGTGCAATTGCCTGGCCAAGACGATCCTCCAAAAGAACACGATTGGGCAGCCCGGTCAGCGCATCGTGGAGCGCCATGTACTGGACCCGTAACTCTGCCTGCCTTCGGTCCGTAATGTTATGGGAGATACCCATTGTGCCGATGATCTGACCGCGCTTGTCTTTCAGCGGCACTTTGGTAGTGAGCACCCAACTCTCGTGGCCGTCCGGCCAGGTCTCCTTCTCCTCGATTCCGATCTTCGCTTGACCTGTGCGAATAATCTCCTGTTCATCCGCGAGAGCCTGGCCGGCGTGTTCCGCGCTGAACATATCGGAGTCGGTCTTGCCCACTGCCTCTTCCGGATCAGCCAGTCCGAACAAATCGCCCAATGCCCGGCCGATGCGCACAAACCGGCTGTCGCGGTCCTTGAAGTATACATTGTCGGGAATATGTTCCAAGAAGGCTTCAAGCAGCTCGCGCTCCACTTGGTATCGCCATTCCCCCAGCGCGTTCAGAATTACCAGCCCGATAACAATGAGGGTCAGGAATCCGATGGCGGCGATGCCTAGAAAAGTAGCGCCTGAGCTATACGACCGGCTGCAGTTAGAAAATATGTCGGGCGCGAACCAAAGGGCAATCATGCCCCCTAATAGCATGGCGGGAATAGCGACCGCGAAGCCAGGAACTGTCGGGATGTACCGTTGCCACTTCATGACACACCATTCGCTCAAAATTCGGGGGATTGGAGCCAAGGTAACTCTCGGACGGACAGATGGCTATATAACCAAAGTGTTTTCCAAATACAACTCTGCGGCCTGCTTACTACGACTAACGATGTAGGAGGCCGAAGGGACAAAGACGGATTTGTTTCCGCCGGCGGCGCCTCAATGGCAATCTCCGTGGGCTGGGACTTGGCGCTGTTATCCTCGCATCCTCGGGTTCACCCACCGGTAGACCACATCCGTCAGCAGATTCACCAGCACGTAAGTCAACCCGATCGAGAGCAGGCAGCCCTGCACCAGTGCATAATCGCGATTGGATATGGCGCTGACCGTCAGCCGCCCCAGCCCCGGCCAACTGAAGATGGTCTCGGTCACAATCGCTCCAGCCAGCAGCGCTCCAAACTGCAAGCCGACGACGGTAATGATTGGCACCAGGGCGTTGGGCAGAGCGTGGCGGCAGACGACGGCGGTCTCGCTCAGCCCCTTGGCCCGCGCGGTGCGGATGTAGTCCTGGCCCAGTTCCTCCAGCATCGCCGTGCGCACCATGCGGGTCAGGATCGCGGCCAAAGAGGCGCCCATAGCGATCGAGGGCAGCACCAGATATCGCCAATCGATGGAGCGGCCTCCGCCAGCGTTAGCCCCGGAGACCGGCAGCCAGCCCAATCCAATCGAAAAGACCAGAATCAGCACCGGCCCCAGCGCCAGCCCCGGCACGGAAAGGCCGAAGAGGCTCACAACGGAGAGCATCTGATCCAGCCAGCGCCCCCGGCGCACCGCGGCCAGAATGCCGGCAGGCAAAGCCAGGGCCAGGGCCAACCCCAGTGCCGTCAACGTCAAAGCGATCGTATAGGGGTAGCGGGCGGCGATCAGGTGGGCCACCGTCTCATGCAGCCGGATGGAGCTGCCCAGGTCGCCGTGCAACACTCCGGCCCAGTAGCGCAGATACTGCTGGTGTAGGGGCAGGTCGAGGAAGTACTGGTGGCGCAAAGTCGCTGTGTCCGCCGGAGTCGCGCCCTCGCCCAGCATCTGCACAATCGGATCGCCGGGAACCAGATGAATGAGCAGAAAGACCAGCGAAACCACCAGCCAGACGACCGGAATGGTGAGAACGAGGCGGGTGAGGGTCTGCTTCATGGGCTGTTCTCAACGATAAATCAACCCCGTCCCATCGTTCGCGGCAAGCTGCCTCGTTTCCTATTCCCTATTCTCTATTCCCTGTTCCCTAGTCCCTGCCTTACCTGTACACCTCGGGAACGAAGTTCTGCTCGCTCATGGGAGGGCGGACGTATTTTGACTTTTCCAGCTTGGGCAGTGTGAGCGGCTCGGGGGTCAGGTCGCGATAGGGAATCATGGACAGCAGGTGGCGGATGACATTGAGGCGGGCGGCCTTCTTGTTTTCGGCGTTGACCACGTGCCAGGGTGACTGCTTGGTGTCGGTAATGGCGAACATCTCGTCCTTGGCGCGCGAGTAATCGGCCCAATGCTTGCGCGACTGAAGGTCCATAGGGCTGAGCTTCCAGCGCTTGGTGGGTTTGTCCATGCGGTCCTGAAAGCGGCGCTCCTGCTCCGCGTCGCTCACCGAGAACCAATACTTGATGAGCACGATGCCGGAGCGGATTAACATGCGCTCGAACTCCGGGCAGCTCTGCATAAACTCCTGATATTGCTGCTCGGTGCAGAAGCCCATCACGCGCTCCACGCCGGCGCGGTTGTACCAGCTGCGGTCAAACAGCACCATCTCGCCCGCCGCGGGCAGATGCGGAACGTAGCGCTGGAAGTACCACTGTGTCTTTTCCCGCTCGGTGGGCGTGCCCAGCGCCACCACCCGGCAGACGCGGGGATTGAGCGATTCGGTGATGCGCTTGATGGCCCCGCCCTTGCCCGCCGCGTCCCGGCCCTCGAACAGCACCACCACCCGCATGTTTTCGTGGCGAATCCATTCCTGCAGCTTGACCAGTTCCACCTGCAGGCGTCGCAGTTCGCGCTCGTAGTCGCAGTCCTTGCCCAGGCGCAAGGCCCCGGCGTTCTCTGGCGGCAACAGCGCCTGAGCATGTTTTTTGCCGCCCGGTTGTTTTTCCTTCCCGTCCGTGTGCTGGTGTTTCCGCTTGCTCTTGTCTGTCAATTGCCTTCCTCCGGCTCCGGAAACAGTGTACTGTGCGGGCGGCCAACGGGCCAGGCGCCCATCGGAATTTTGCCGGGTCGCGCACAGGCCCGCGGACCGCCATTCCTTCTATCGGCACGATGCGGATGTCCGTTAGGCCCAAAGCAGCATGTTGGCCTTCCTTCAAGAGGGGTTAGCGCCCGGCAGCCCGCCGCGTCCCGGATTCAGTCCGCCACCGGCTACTTCCCCTCCACCGGCTCCACGCGCACTTTGGCGATGCGCCGTCCGTCCATCTCCACCACGGTGAGCCGCCGGCCCTCATGGGTTACCGATTCGCCGGCTTCGGGAATGTGGCCCAGGCGCATGAGCAGGAAGCCGGCCAGGGTTTCCACGCCGCCCTCGCGGGGCAGGCTCCATTGCATCTGGGTTTCCAGGTCGCGGAGGTTCACGCCGCCATCCATCAGCAGCGCGCCGCTGGCAGTAGTCAGGACGGGCAGGGCGGGCGAGTCGAACTCGTCTTCCAATTCTCCGGTGAGCTGCTCGATGGCGTCCTCGGCCGTCACTAGGCCCACCGTGGAACCGTATTCGTCGACCACGATGGCCAGATGGCGCCGGCGCTGCTGGAAGTCGCGGATAAGGTCGAGGACACTCTTGGTTTCTGGGACCACCAGAACGTCGCGCATGACCTGCGAGAGTTTCAGCTCCACGAAAGGCGGCCCTGGCCGGTCGGACGGGCTTTGCGGCGGCTGAAGGTGCTGGGATGGGAGTCGCGCGTCGCTGTGGAAGTACATCAGCCGGGCCAGGTCCTTGGAGTAGGCCACGCCGACGATGTGCTCGGGGCCGCGGGTTTCGTCGTAGACAGGGACGCGGGAGTGCTTGCGGTCAATCACTTTGGCGCTGGCTTCTTCAACCAGCATGTTGGAGGGCAGGGAGAAGATTTTCTGGCGCGGGATCATGATCTCGCGGATGGAGACTTCGTCCAGTTCCAGGGCGCGGTGAATGAGGGTTTCCTGGAATTTGGGCAGCAGGCCCATGCGCCGGGCGGCGGTGGCGATCAGCTTGAGTTCCTCGGGCGAGTGGACCTGGGCGCGCTCGGTCATGGGGATGTCGAAGCCGCGCAGGATGACGGCGGCTGAGCTCTTGAGCAAGTGCACGGCGGGACGGGCCAGAGCCATGAAGACGAGCATGGGCGGGGCGACGGCTACGGCCAGAGCCTCGGCCCGGCGCAGGGCCAGGGACTTGGGAACCAGTTCGCCGACCACCACGTGGAAGTACGTGATGACGGCGAAGCCCAGGGCAACGGCTATGATGTGGGCGTAGAGGCCGGTCCAGGCCTGATTGAGGTTCAGTGCGCCGAGCCAGCCGAGAAGAACTCGGGCGGCCAGCGGCTCGCCGATCCAGCCCAGGGCCAGCGAGCAGAGGGTGACGCCCAGTTGCACGGCAGGCAGAAAGTCGTCCAGGTCCCGCTGCAACCGGCGCACGGCGCGGGCTCCGGGAGCGCCGTCGGCCAGCATCTGCTCGATGCGGGTATCACGGATGGAGACCAGGGCGAACTCGGCTGCCACAAAGAAGGCGTTGGCCAGGATAAGCATGGCCACGGCGACAAATTCGAGCAGCGAAAGACCGTGCATCTCGCTCTGGAGGATAGCATTCCACAGCGATCGGCGGTCATTCTAGCCCGCCCCAAGGTTTTGGAACCAAGGGGCGCCGGGTTGCGTATGAACAGGCAGACGGGTGACGGCGGCGAGTGGGCGCCGTCTGATTCTTAAGCTCTGCTGCTTCGATTTTTTCCGTGCCGTGGAGAGCTGCGGCATATCTAACCTTTGGAGGGTTTCCTGTGGCTGCATCGCGAAAGAGCAAAAAATTCTGGATCTGGCTGGGCATTGGGGTGGTGGTGATAGTGCTGTTCGCAGGAATCGCGCTGGCGCGGGTTTACAAGGGTACGGCCATCGATCCCAACAAGCTGGCCAAGGTGACGCGCGGCGATGTGGCAAGATCGGTGGTGGCCACGGGAAAGATTCAGCCCATCACCAAGGTCGAGGTCAAGTCCAAGGCCTCCGGGATTGTCGAAAAGCTCTATGTGGACATCAACAATGTGGTCCACAAGGGCCAGGAACTGGCGCAACTGGACCAGCAGGAGATTCAGGCGCAGGTGGAGGCGCAGCGGGCGCAACTGGCCTCGGCCGAGGCCAATGTGACCACCTACGAGGCCAATATCGAGCAGGACAAGGTCAACGCGGCGGCGCCGGACCTGCCCATGTATAAAGCCACGCTGGACCGCAATATGGAGATGCAAAAGGAGGGCGTGGTCAGCCGGCAGGCGCTCGACGACGCCAACAAAGACTACCTGGCGGCGCTGACGCGGCGCGACTCCTTCAAGGCGCAGCTAGGCGTCGACACGGCCAAGCTCAAGCAGGCGCGGGCCCAGGTGATGCAGAGCCAGGCCAGCCTCAAACAACTCGAGGAGCAGCTCAGCTACACCACCATCGTCGCGCCTATGGACGGGGTGATTCTCTCCCGGGACGTTGAGATCGGAGACGCGGTCAGTTCGATTCTGGTGCTCGGCTCCACGGCCACGTTGATCATGACCGAGGGCGACGTCAACGAGGTTTATGTGCAGGGCAAGGTGGACGAGGCCGATATTGCCCACGTATACCTGGGGCAGCCGGCGCGCATCAAGGTGGAGAGCTTCCGCGACCGCACGTTTAACGGCAAGGTGACCAAGATAGCCCCGCTGGGCGTGGAGAAGGATAATGTGACCACCTTTGAGGTGCGGGTTTCCATCAACAATCCCGGCGGGGAGTTGAAGGCCAACATGACGGCCAACGCCGAGATCCTGCTGGACGAGCACAAGGGCGTGCTCACGGTGCCGGAAAATGCGGTCATGTACGACAACCAGAAGAATGCATCGGTGGAGATTCCCGACAAGAGGCAGAAGGACGGCCAACGGAAGGTTCCGGTCAAGGTTGGACTTTCCAACGGCTCGGTCACCGAGATCCTGAGCGGGGTGAAGGAAGGCGACCAGGTAGTGTTGCAGCAGTAGTCAGTGAACAGTGAACAGCGGACCGTGGTCAGTGATCCGTAACGAGATTTGAAAAGAACTGTCCGATCTCGCAATCGGGTGTTCAAAACCGGACACTGTGGAGCGAACCCAAAGCGGGCCGAGCGGTTTGGTTTGCTGATTCCAAAAGGATTCAAGTCATTCGTGCTTTGGCAAACGAGATGCTTCTGGAAACACGGGACTAAGGCATTCAGCATCTCTGCACCCCGGTACGAAAGGAGTTTACGACGGATGCGCCAGTCAGTCGGCATGACTGGCTACTGACCACTGACAACTGCGAAAGGAGCACGATGAAGCATCTTCTTGTAGTAGCGGCGGCGTTGGCGCTGGCGGCGGTTCCGGCGCTCGGCTCGGAGGCCACCTTCGAGCGCAACTTAACGGTAAACGGCAGAGTGGAGCTTTCGGTCTCGACCGGCTCGGGCAACATTCACCTCATGCCAGGCTCCGGCAACCAGGTGCATATCTTCGGCCGGGTAAAGTCCGGCTGGGGCGGCAGCGAGGAGCGGGTGCGCGAGATCGCGGCCAATCCGCCCATCGAGCAGACGGGCAACATCGTCCGCATCGGCGGGCGCCACGAAAACCTGCACAACATCAGCATCGACTATGAGATTCAGGCGCCGGCGGACGCGTACCTCGACGCCGGTTCCGGTTCGGGCAACGTGACCGACGACGGCATCGGCGAAAACGCGAAGCTGAACACGGGTTCGGGCAACATTCACGCCACCGGGCTGCACGGAGGCTTCACCGTCGGCACCGGCTCGGGAAACATCTATGCCGAGCAGACCGGCCAGGGCGACGTGAAGGCCGAAACCGGATCGGGCAATATCGAACTGCGCAATCTGCACGGCGGCCTGCACGCTGAAACCGGCTCGGGCAACATCAAGGTGGGCGGCACGCCGGCCAACTCCTGGCGCCTTGAGACCGGTTCGGGCAGCGTGGATTTCTGGGCCGGCGACGCGCCGCTCACGCTGGACGCTGAAACCGGTTCGGGCAGCATTCACACCGACCGCGAGATGCTCACCCAGGGCTCCTCCGATCATCACCACATCACCGGCAAGCTGAACGGCGGCGGCCCCACGGTGCGCATCGAAACCGGCTCCGGCGACATTCGCGTTCACTGAGTTGTCAGTCGGCGGGGGTCGGGGGCTTGAGCCGGTCGCATCGCTCCCGGCCGCTTAAGTTTGTTCCGCAGGCGAGGCCTGTTTGGCTCCTTGGGAGGGCCTCGCCTGTCTTTTTTCCCCTCTTCTTCCCTTCCCTACGGAATGAGATAGTACGGGTTGGGATACTTCACGGAATACTCCGCCTCGGGGTTTCCCTTCAGGTCGCTCCACTGGTCCCCGACGCTCTCAATAATCCGGTATCCCTGCGCCACGATGGTTGCGCGGACCGCCGATTTGTACCTGAGTGCGGTCCAGGAAGCCTGCGCGGGCGGTCGCATGATCAACTGCTGCCAGTTTGTGAAGCCCTGGCTGCGAAGATTCTGCTCGGTCGCGGATCGTTGCGCCTCCGCCCTGCCGGTGAGGAAGAATACGCTGACGCCCTGCCGCTGCGCTTCCTGGTAGAGGCGTAGCGTGCCGGCGATGGCGGGCGCCTGCGCTGTATCCACCCACGCGGCAAAGGCTTTGCTGTCGTTGGCAAAGCCCGCCTTCAACATCTCCTCGTAATTCGAGAGCGTCGTTTCGTCGATATCGAGCACCAGCGCCGGCTTTTCCTGGGGTTGGCGGCGGGCCGCTCGAATGCGCAGAAAATCGATCGCTCGATCCGCCTGCCGGTCCAGGTCTGTGCCGTAGCAGCCGCACTTGCAGGTGCAGTCGTGGTACTGCCGGAGCTGGCTCTTCAGATCGTCGAGGTTGGGAATCCGCTCGGCAGGCGCGTATACGCTGAACTTTGCAGCCTGCTGCCGCGCCGCCGGATTCGGCGCGGCGGGCTGTTGGCCCGCCAGGCTCATGGGCGCAAGCGCGATGGCCAGAATCGCCGCCAGAAGTGTCATGTGCTTCTTCACCGCCGGAAATCCTTTCAGGAAAACAGGAATGACGGGTCGAATCGATTCGGCCCGCGCAAACATGATCGCATTGATGGGTGGGTGTTGCCGAGATCTGCGGCTTCGGGGTCCGCGCTCTGCCAGGCCTCAGAAGCGAAACTTGGGGCGACCGGCTCTAGCTTTTGCCGCTTCTGAGCCGTTGAAGGAATTCATCGACTTGCCACTGGTCCACGCCGTGAACCATGCCGTTAACCGCAGGCGCCTGCCCTGGGCGCCGATTCTTGGCGTTTTGCAGGACAAACTGGAGACCAACGCCGTCGTTGCCCCAGCGGACGACACACGCATTTACGGTGATCGAACGTTCGACGGTCGGTTCCCTGCGATCCGTGAGTGTCATCCGTACCACGGTTCCTGGGTACCAGCGCTCGTCCGTGAACACGTACAACCCGGTCGGACTGATATCTCGAATGCCGTGCTCCTGTGAGGCGCCGCCGGTCCAGAAATAGGCGGCGAGGCCAGGCAACGACTCCCGTAAAGTTTTCCTCGGTTCGGGAGGATCGGGAGACAACAGGCGCTGCAGCCAACTCTTCGCGGGCTTGATGTTCTTCATCCCCGGTTCTGCGGCGCTCTTCTCCGGCGATGGCTGAGCCTGGGTGTGGTACTCCTGGGGATGGTCCGCAATCACAGAGTCCTGATCGGGACGCTTTTGACTGACGCGATCCTCAAATTGCAGCAAACGCCCATGGACGCTGTGGTTTGCCTCGTCCTGCGAAGGAGCGGCGTCTTGCGCCGCGCCGCCATCGGCCTTTGAACTGAGCAACCGCTCCAGGCGGCGCTTCATCTCTTCGGGTTCGCAGACCACTACCTGATCGCCCGCTTGCGTCTGCGTCGACTCGATCGTGTGGGCTGGCAGCACCAGGACGCTTGCGGCGGACGGGCATAAAGGGGAAACTTGGAAGATGGGGAATGACTCGACTGCTTCAAGGACTGCGCAATTCCGGTCCAGATAAATCAGATCGAGGGGGACGCGCACGCCCAACGGAGAGATGCCTCGGAATGGCATCAGCCAAAGGCCCGCGCCCGACTTGGGCTCTAGCGTCGGAAGCCGGGCATCGAGGCTCGTGACGGAGAAATCGCCGGCTTCGACGTCCGAGCCGAGAAAGCGTTCCCGCGTCTCGTTGTAGGCGCAATGTTTTTCCGGTTCCATGCTGCGTTGCGCCCCCTGCGAGCGCCCCGCTGCCGGTTGCTGGTTACCGGTTTTCCTGGCCGTTGAATCACGAAATACCGGCATTGTCACCCTCAATCCCTTACGGCTCTCATCGGCAAATTCCGGCCAATCAATCTCTTCGGCACGGAAATAGTTCAAATCGATCCGGTCCTATTTCAGTGGGCAAGCAGGACAACAGATGCTCTTCCTGCGTTGTTTACCCTCCCAGTGCGGCTCTTGGGGGGAGTATCCGCTTCTAATAGGCTAATTATACTGTAAAAACTGTAAATACCACTTAGGCCTCGCATGGTGGCAAGCAGGTGTTACGGGATGATTACTAAGGTGCTATGTGTGGAGTTACTGTGTGACTTAGGACCTTCAAAACAATGTGAATACATGGGTTACAGCGGTAATAGGGGCAACAGGCCCAGCCACAAAAGAGTAAATCCGCGCTGACTCCATTCCCTTCCCGCGCGTGGATGCTCGCTATCGGTTTCCATGATTTCACCTGTTTCCCGTTACACTGGTAACATGGTTCGTTTCCTTCGCCCTCTTCCCGCCCAACGGCTCAAACTCCTGGTATTCGATCTGGATGGCACGCTGATCGACTCTGCCCGGGATCTTTGCAACAGCGTGAACGCCACGCTGCGGCACTTCGGGCGTGAGCCGCTGCCCGGCCCGGTGGTGGCCGGCTTCATTGGCGACGGCGCGCAGATGCTGGTCCGCAGAGCCTTGGAGCATGGGACCGGTAACGGAAACGGCGCCCCTGTGGACGAGGATTTCCTGGCCCAGGCCTACGCCTGCTTTCTGGACTACTATCGCGAGCACAAGCTGGACTTCACCTATGCCTACGCCGGGGTGCTGGAGGCGCTGGCTGCGCTGCACAGCTTTCCCGATGGCAGGGCCAGGTCGATGTCGGTGCTGACCAACAAGCCGGTTCGCCCGGCCCAGGACATCTGCGAGGCATTGAATCTCGCGCCCTTCTTCCTGCACGTTTACGGCGGCAACAGCTTTCCCGTGAAGAAACCCGATCCGCTGGGGCTGCGCGCGCTGATGGACGAGGCCGGCGCGATGCCAGAAGATACGGTGATGATCGGCGACAGCGATGTCGACGTGCTGACGGCCCGCAATGCCGGAGTCTGGTCCATCGGCTGCACCTTCGGCCTGGCCCCCCAGAGCCTGGCGGACACCCCGCCCGACGTGCTGGTGGATTCGCCGGCTGACTGGACGGCGGCCCTCAACCCTGCAAAGATCGGCTGACGGCGGTAGAATGCGAATCGGCCGCATTGCGCGGTGATTTCGGCCGCCAAGCGCCCCGGCTGGCTTCCCCGCAAGCGCCGATTTCCACAGCCGGTCGCCGGAACTTTTCCTTTTCTTTGTGCGTAGCGCTGGAGGGGCGCCCACCATGATTCAGCGAATCTTCGCCGTTAGTCTGCTTGCCGCCGCTTTTGCGGCTGCCTCTGCTCCTGCCTTTGCCGACCGCGATGCGGTCCAGTTCTTTTCCAACATCCGCGTCGCTCCGGACTCCACTGTCGGCGACGCCGTCTGCTTCTTTTGCAGCGTGAATGTCGAGGGCGAGGTGAAGGGAGACGTCGTCTCCTTTTTTGGGAACGTCCATATCGCCGGAAGGGCCAATCATGACGTGGTGGACTTCTTTGGCAAGGTTACTGCCGATGACAACACCCAGATCGGCGACGACCTGGTGAGCTTCTTCGGGGCGGTGCGGTTGGGCGAGAACGTCTCGGTGGGCAAAGATCTGGTGGCCGTCTTCGGGCTCTTGCGCGCGCCCGAATCTGTCACCGTGGGCGGTGACCGCGTCGGTATCCCGGCCTGGATCGTTTTCGCTCCGCTGATTCTCGTGGGGCTGGTGGTGATTCTGATCGTCCACGAACTCCGGGCGCATCGCCGGCGGCAGTTTCTCGGGGGTTATACCTTTCCTCCCCGGCCGTAGTTGACCCTGTACCCTGAATTCATGCATACCATTGCAGACGCGAGTCCGCGCCCGCTGCGCCCCCTTCGCATCATCCTGCCCGGCGGCAGCGGACTGCTGGGCCAGGTGCTGGCGCGCTACTTTCAGGAGCGCGGCCATCATGTGACCGTGCTGACCCGCGGCCCCTACACGGCGCCCTGGCAGACCGTTCACTGGGACGGTGAGCATGACGGCCCCTGGACCGAGTACCTGGAAGGCGCCGACATCTGCATCAACCTGGCCGGCCGCAGTGTGAACTGCCGCTACCATGCTGAAAACAGGCAAGTTATTTACAACTCGCGCATCCAGAGTACTCTGCTGCTTGGCCGCGTGATCGCAGGACTCGCCCATCCCCCCACACTGTGGTTGAATGCTTCGGCAATCGCCCTCTACAAGCGGGTCGTCGATACGCATCGTGTCGATCTGCCGTTGGATGAGACCAGTGGCGTGGAGGAAGGCGAGCGCATGGGAGCTGCGGCCTGGAGCAGCTCACGCGGCTTTATGGCGCGTGTCGTCCGCGACTGGGAGGCTGCCTTCTTCGGCTCCGCGACCCCGCGCACGCGCAAGGTGGCCCTGCGCAGTGCCATCGTCCTCAGCCCTGCGCCGGGCAGCGTCTTTGCCGTGTTGTCCAATCTTGTCCGGCTGGGCCTGGGCGGCAAACAGGGCAACGGCCGCCAGTTCGTCTCCTGGATTCACCAGGACGACTTTGCCCGCGCCGTCGAGTTTCTCATCCACCGCGAGGAGCTGGACGGCCCCTTCAATATCGCCGCGCCCAACCCTCTGCCCAACCGTGAATTCATGGCGGCGCTGCGCGAGGCCTGGGACGTGCCCAACGGCCTGCCCGCGCCATCGCTGGCCATCCACATCGGCGCATTCCTGCTGCGCGCCCAGTCCCAACTGGTGCTCAAGAGCTGTCGCGTCCTTCCCGGCCGCCTCCTCGACGCCGGTTTCGAGTTCGAGTTTCCCGGCTGGCCCGAGGCCGCCGAGGACCTGGTGTGGCAATGGCGCCACAGAAACGACTGAGAGCGCGGTTTCCCAGGCCTCAGAAACGAGACCTGGGGTACCCAGTCATTTGGGGTTAGTCAGACCTTGAATCTCCCAGAGCTCTGGTCCCCAACCCTCTAGAGAAATCAGCGGTGCTCACGCACCGCACGGGATTTTTGTGCCTTGACAAAGCCTTCGTCCTTACCGAGGGCACCTGCGACCCGCCACAGCATCACTTCACCGTTTCTCCACAGCCAGGATTTCGAGCGTCGATGGATTCAGAATTATCGCGATCGTTTTTCCAGATGGCGAAATGGCTACAGGTCCGTAATCCTGGTTCGGTTTTGCCATTACAGTGTGCCGGCCGCTCTCCAGATTCACTATCTCTAGACGTCTCTCGTTTATCGGCATGCTCAAGTCCTCCACAACTAATGCCGCTTTTCCTGCCGCCACACTCATCCATTCCACACTGCCTTTACCCGGCAGTCTGACAATCTCATTGAGCTGACATACCCTGGAAACTTGGAGAAGTCTTACAACGTTGAATTCGTCCTCGGCCAGGAATACGTCTCCACCGTAGAAAGCGATGCGATTTGTTAAGAACGGCACTCCGCCAACTCTACATCGTTCCTTAATCCCGCCTTGCGATATGTCGAAAATCACAACCGAGCCCTTTTCTGTGAGTTCGGCGACCACTTGCCCCTTGTCATCGATTGAAGCACTGTTAGCAGGAGCCGTCTCTATCTCATTCTCAGGAGTGGCGCCCGGACTCAAGCTCTTGTAACTGTAGATGTGATCCCTCGCGACCAGGACGATGCCCGATTGGAGAAGCCTCAACGCAATTGCATACACCGGGATGTTGAATGTTTCACGATGGCCACCAGGAAAACTTGCGATCAGTGTGTCTGATGATTCAACCGCAACGGCCTTGTCTTTCCAGTTGACGCTGAAGCGGTCGGCCAGCTCCAGTTCTGGCGTGGGTTTAAAAGTCGTTTCGATTGAATGGTTTTTTACAATTTCAACGGTTCCATCCTCGTGCAGAACTGCCTGTCGATCGTTTCCAATCCATTGAATCGCCACGGCCCCCGTGTATTCGTCCGGCAACTGCGTTTCGTTGGGCGACAATCGTGATTGAGCTTGCAGCCCCATGAAACAAAAAGCGAGCACAGCCACGAAAAGAACGTCGCGGCGTTTACGCCCTCGGTAATGCAGTATGCGAGATGACACTTGCCTAACCTCCATCGATCCAGTATCATCTACCGTCCATTTACCTGACATCCTCTCGCCTCCGGGTTGCGAAATTTACCCGTTACTTGTGGGCGGGTTGCCGACATGTCGATCTACGACAGAGAATGGGTGCCCCAGGTCTCCATCTTGAGACCTGGGATCGAGAAGTTCATCCCTGCGCGCTCGGGTCCAGCAATGACTCGAATTCCACAGTCCTTACTTCACCGCCGGCGTAATGTCCGTGACCGGCAGGTCAATGTGCCCGAGCAGAATCTCAAACCGCCGCTGCTCTTCTTTCTTCCAGGTCTCCTGGTCCGGCCATAGCTCCTTGATGAAGCGTTCTTCGTCGGGGTTGGTGGTGGTGGCCACGGTGGAGTTCTTGTAGCGGATGGTCACGCGATAGTCCCAGCGGAGCTCCTCCGAAGTGTGGTAGGCCGGCGATTCGATCTTCACGGAAAGAATGCGTCCGGTGCTCTCGATCTTCTTGAGCAGGGGGTAGTGGTTCTTGAGGAACAGTTGCAGGAACTCCTGCTGATGGCCCCACTGGCACTTGTAGTAGTACTCGATGGTATAGGGCTGGTCGGCGCCTCCCTGCGGCGGCGCGCCCTGCGCTGCCAGCGGCGCGGCCAGCGGAACGGCAAAGACTGCGGCGAGAACGGCGGGAAGAATCCTGCGCATAAAACCTCCTTGACTGAGAGCATTGTACCGTGCAGCCATTTCCTGCCGCCTGGCTGCGCTCGCGCTTCGCGCGCTCGGTAGTGTCCTAATTTGGTTTAGTACGCTGCTGTAGGATGCTGCGGGATTTGGTGGGAAAAGGCGGGATTGGCCAACCGGAATCGGTGCATTTCGGGTTTGGGCGCTGGTCGCGGTGGTGTGCCTATGTAGCTTTGTTGTACCCGGATGGGCCTCCGAGGAACCATTGGCCGTTCGATCCATCGGGAGCGCAGATATAGCGAAGGCAAACGAAAGTGCAATGCTCTTCCGGCTTTCTCGTAAGCCATCGTTTCTTCTCGAAAACATCGTTATAACGTGCAACTCCACAAAGCCAAAGAATCTTACTTCCATCCCAGATTTGCCCTTGTTCGAATGCATTGATGTACTCCCGAGGCGTCAAGATGGCAACGCCGTGTCCAAGGCGATCCTGCCCAATTGGGAAAGGAGTCAGCGACTTGTTTTGTGGCTTGCGCGTGTAAATCTCCAAAGAAGGCGGAGTGTCGGCGGAAACTCCCAACTGCAATTCAAACTGCCAGTCGATAGCCGAGGCTGGGGTGTTACCGCAGTTTCTGAGAGCGATGCTGCACTGAACCGGAGTTTTTTGCGGTTGTACCTGCTGTTCTACCGGACGCAAAACTACCATCCCAATCTTCTCTCCATCTGGCAGCAGCCACGCTCTTTCACTGCGCAACATCGCCTTGGCTCCAAGTTTCGCCGCGCTGGCTTGGATTACAGCCGCAATGGCGATGAGGAGAGTAATCGCGGTCAGTCCAAAGTTGACCCAGAATCCCCAGGCCGTGTAATTGTTTTGGCTCTCTGGGGTTACGGGGTGTTTATCGGGGCCTTTTTGGTTGCCATCGGGTTTGGGCTGATCTGTCTGGCTGGAGGCTTGTTTATTCTGGCCGTTCGCAAGGAGAACGGCTGGCTGGCTCTGTTTTGCGGGGGCCTGTTTCTGGTCGGGAGCCTTATTTGGCTGACCGGACACCATTGGGGCAACTGTCAACAACACAGCGAATATCGCCAGACGCTTCAGCATGATGCGGAAACTGTATCACAAAAAACTAGACTTAAGACAGGAGACGGTGAGAACATTTCAGACATGCCACAGCGTACGCCCATTTCACGTACCGAGCGATGCTTCCTGCTTCTTGAAAATTCCTTCGTTCTGGCAGTCACAACTCTAATTGGGGGATTCGCCGGAGTGTTCATAGACGGACGATGGTTCCTGCTTCTCTGCATCCCCTTGGCTCTCGGAATACACAGATCGAAAGCCTTACACGGGTTGCGTGCGTGGTCGCAGTTTGGGATATATGCTTTGGCAATTTGTCTATTCGCTGCGATTTGCTGGGAAGTAGGACTTGGCGTGAATCAATCACGGGAGCATATCCCCACGGTAAAAGAGATAGGGGATTACGTTCTTGCGCTGTGGGCGCAGCAAGATAAATCACGTGCTGTTCCGAGCGTTAAATCAAGTACAACGATGCCAGAGGATCGCACCGTCTCGCATCAGGCTGTAAAACCAGCGATAGCCCCGCCAGAGCCAAATTATCCTCCGCCGAAAGGGCCGCTAGTTAGATTTGATATGCAGGCCGAAGCGCCGTCGATGTCAATGTGTCAAGGAATGTCTGATGCAAAGCAAATACAGTGTCTTTGTCCCTCTCCGCTGACATACACACTCTCAGCATTAGCGGCCCCATCGGATAACAATTACTCAACTGAAATCAAAGTGAAGAAGGCTGATAGATCGTTCTATCGAATCAGGGTTTTTGCGCGCACTGTGATGGTCGCCCGATACGGATGGTCGATGAACCCTCCCTTTAATCAGTCAATTGCCGCTCTCGGACTCATGGATTACGACCCCTATTCGTTTACTTTTACCAGTACAGCACCAGAGAATGAATTCAAGATAGAGGTGCATTCATCGGAGGGGCTGCGTCTCAAATGTGTCAATCAAGAGAACTGAAACTGTAATACAAAAACACTTGACACGGTTTTGTTATTGAAGGAGTTGAGAGCCAATGCCGAAGAAGCCGAAGAAGCCCGGACTCCCGAAGCTGCCAAAGGGAGACGCAAAAGCCCGTACTGTGCTCGTGCGGTGTCGGGAAGAAGATGTGAAGCGGATTGAGACCTCGGCAAAGGCCAGCAACCAAACCGCATCTGAGTGGATACGCAGCACATTGGCTGCCGCTCTGGAGGGCTGAGCCTGTGGATTTCAAATTAGGACACTACCCTTCCTTGAATTCTTTTGCAAGCCGCCCCGGCCTCTTGTAGAATCGTTGCCATGAAAGGTAACCCGAAGGTCATCGAGAAACTGAACCACGCGCTCCGCGAGGAGCTTACAGCCATCAGCCAGTACATTGTGCACTCCGAGATGTGCGAGAGCTGGGGATACGAACGGCTTGCCAAGCGCATCAAGAAGCAGTCCATTGACGAGATGAAGCACGCCGAGGCTCTCATCGAGCGCGTCTTGTTTTTTGATGGCGCGCCAACCATGGATCCGCTGGCCCTGGCGATCGGCAAAAACATCAAGGAAATGGTCGAGTCCGACTTGAAGGCCGAGCTTGGAGCCATTGCCCTGTACAACGAGGCCGCCCGCATCGCTGCGGAGGAAAAAGACAACGGCACGCGCGATCTTTTTATCCGCCTGCTCAAGGAAGAGGAAGGCCACGCCGACTGGCTTGAAACCCAGTTGCACCAGATTGCCGAACTGGGCTACGAGCGCTATCTGATCTCGCAGGCCGGCGAGGGCGAGTAGACTCAACTTTCTGCACCTTCTCCTGTGACCTGAGTATCCAAAACAGCATAGGAGAAGCTTCCCCATGTCTCAGAAAATCGCTTTTATCACCGGAGGAAACCGCGGACTCGGGTTTCAGACCGCACTTGAATTGAAGGATGCCGGCGCGAAAGTCGTCATCGGCTCGCGCGATCTGGCGCAGGGCGAACGGGCCGTGGCCAAGCTCTGCGCCGCGGGCGTTGTCGCCGGCCTGCTCCACTTCGACATCACCAAGGCTGCCGATGCGCAGGCCGCCTATGATTATTTTGACTCACGCTATGGCCGGCTCGACATTCTGGTCAACAACGCCGGCATCGCCGCTGGCGTCTTCCCCGGCACTGGCCCCGAGCACTCTGCCACCGAGGTTCCATCCGATCTGCTGCACAAGGTCTTCGAAACCAACTTTTTTGCGCAGGTGGCGCTGACCCGTGCGCTGCTGCCGCTGCTCAAGAAGAGTCCCGCCGGCCGCATCGTCAACCTCTCCAGCATTCTCGCTTCGCTAACCCTGCACGCCGATCCCAACTCCTCCATCTACAACGCCAAGTCCTTCGCCTACGACGCCTCCAAGACGGCGCTCAATGCCTTCACTGTTCACCTTGCCTGGGAGTTGCGCGACACCAGGGTCAAGGTAAATTCGGCGCATCCTGGCTGGGTAAAGACCGGCATGGGCGGGCCGCAAGCCCCAATGGAGTTGAGCGAAGGCGCCAAAACCAGCGCCGCACTAGCCACGCTGCCCGACGACGGACCGACAGGAGGCTTCTTCCACCTCGGGCAGCCGCTGCCCTGGTAAGACCGGCGCTCTTATGGAATGCGGGCGGCGAGTTTCGCGGCCAGCGCAGCAGCTTGCTGGGCCTCGGGCAGGTTGGCGTAGCCGGCAATAAAGCGCCCCTTGCGAAAGACGCAGATTCCCTCCAGGTACTGTGCCTTGGCCTGGAATGCCTCGTCGCCAATCTCTGCCGGCATAGCGCCGTCAAATCGCTCGCGGAGTTTTTTCAGAACCTCGGCGGCGGATTCCGCTGAAACCTCCAGCACGACAAACGCCTGCCCCTGCGTGTACTTCGCCACGTAGCCGCGCTTGAGCAGCCGCAGCCCCAGCACGCTTTCGGGGATCAGCCGCACGCTGGTCAGGTTCTCTTTGGGGAACCACTCCAGCGCCTCCGGAGCCGTCTCCCGGCCCTCCAGGCGCTGCACTATCTTGGCCACAAAAGCCTGAATCGTCGCCGTGTGATCGGCTTCGGGGTTGGCGGCAACTTCGGCGATTTCGACGTAATACTTGCCTTTGGCGAAGAGGCCGCTCTGCGCTTGAATCTGCCCGCCCATCCCGATCTTGGCGATGGGCAGCCGGGGATCGCGATTCGCCGTGAACAGGCCGTAGACCGCGTCGGCGTCGCTCATCTCGGAGACGTCGATGGTCAGCGTGTCCCTGCCCGACTTGCAGTCGATCGCCGACATGCGCGCGAAGCCGAAGATCAGGTAGCCTTCGGCGGCGCCATCTTTGTAGTCGTAGAGATTGCCCGCGTTGTACTGGCGTATGGCCCCCGACGGCTCCCAGCCGGGCGCGAATTTGCAGTCCAGGTAAGCCTGCGCCCGAACTATCTCCGGCCCCATCCCGCCGGCCAGCAGGATGCTCAGCAGCAGGCTGGCGGCCTTCATGCAAACAATTCCTGGGCCCGCGCCACGCGGCTCGCTACCTGCACTCCGTAAGGACACTTCACCGTGCATTCGGCGCAGTCGCCGCAGCGCGCCGCTTTATGTTCAGCGCTCAACTCCAGGAACCGCTCCCGTCCCAGCGCGAACTGGCCGTAGCCGTCGGCATAGGTCAGGCAGCGCAGCACATCGGCCACCGGCAAGCCCTTCCGGCAGGCGCCGTCGCACTTGCCGCACATGCGGCAATACAGCGGCCCGATTGCATCCAGGCGCCCTGCCAGCAGCTTTTCGTCCCCCGCCGTGAGCGGCGTCCCCATGGCCTTCAGGTTCTCGTCCAGTTGATCCACGTCCGTCATGCTGGGAATGGTAGTCGCCACGTTGGGCTTGTTGATCACCCACTTCAGCGCCGCAAGCATCGCGCCTGGCTGCCTCAGTTTCTCCACGGCGGGAACGCCGGGCCGGGGGCGAAACCCTCCCGCCATCACCTTCATCGCCACCACGCCCATGCCCCCCTTGGCCGCCGCCGCGATGGCCTGCTCCATGCTGGCCTCCATGGTGAAGTTGTAGCCCGTCAGCACCACGTCGAAGACGCCCTTCTCCGCCATCCAGGGCAGCAGTTGCTGCTGGCCGCCGTGCGTGCTCACGCCGGCAAAGCGGATCTTGCCCTGCTTCTTGGCCACCTGCTGCGCTTCGATCATGTCGTCGTGAATCTCCTCCGCGCTGCCCTTCGCATGCAGGTACCAGATGTCCACCCAGTCCGTGTTCAGTTCCCGCAGGCTGGTATCCAGATCCTTCAGCAATGCGTCTTTGTTCGGGGAGTGCGACTTGGTTGAAAGCACGATCTGCTTCCGTTTCGCGCCCAGGGCCGCGCCCACCATGCGCTCGTTGTTGCCGTTCTGATAGCCGCGCGCTGTGTCGAAGTAGTTGATCCCCATGTCGGCGGCGCGCGTAATCACGCTGGGGTCCGAGGTGATCATGCATCCCATTCCCACCGTGGTCACCTTCAGCCCCGTGCGGCCCAGGGTTCTGTACTCGAGCTTGACCGGGGAACCTGCGCCCTTTGCATCGGGCTCTCCCAACGGCTTCTCCAGCCCCATCGCGGAACTCGCGCCCAGGACAGGAAGCGCCAGGCCTGCGGAGAGGCCGGCGGTGAGGAATTCGCGGCGAGACGTATTCGAGCTCATAAAAACCCCCTGCTGACGAACTGAGAATCATGAACCGAGAACGAGTATGGCGGCAGCCGCGCTGGACGGTATGTAATGCGCATCACAAATGCCGCTTGCCCCGCCTGCGGTGGGGCAGGCTCGGGTGGGATGAGGGTGGTGGTTTCCCAGGTCCTCCGCAGCGGCGGACGGGACTTGGGGCACCCGGCACTCAGACAGTGAAGGCCACCCGGCTAGAGGGCGATCACCTTTGCGGCCAAGCTTGCGCCGATGGTGACGACCTGGGTGATGTTGTTGATGGTGGTGTTGATGTTGCCCAGTTGAGTGACGTCGGTCTTGAGTTGCTTGTTCGAGGTGTCGAGTTGCGTGGTGAGAGCGACTACCGCCGGGTCGTCGTCATGAAAGGCCTTGTTGACGCAGGACCAATAGGCCGACCTTGCCGCGACATATTGGGTCGTCAGGGCGTCCCGTTGACCCTGCGTCGTGCAGGCGGCCAATAACATGCCGATCTTCGCCTGAAGTGTGAAATAGGTTGTTTCCAACTCCGAAAGTGCGGTTTGCATGTTCCGTCTCCTTGATTACTTTGTCTTGGTGGCAGTTTTTGCAGGGCTGGCGGGGGTTTTGGCGGGTGTGGTGGTTGCCGTTGACTGGGTCGATGTCGTGAACTGAGATGCCCACTTTTCGACGTCGGCGAGGGTGACGGGGGCCGTGCGCGCCTGCATAGGCTTGTCATTGGCCACCAGAACGATGCGGTCGGCCATCTGCTTGAGCGACTTCTCCATGCTGTCCGTGGCGTCTTGCTGGGATTTTTGAAGGTCCGCGGACGTCTGGTCGACCTGGGCTTCCGCGAGCTTTTCAATGTCCTTGCGGAGCTTGGAGTCTGTCACCTCCGGAGTCAATCCGTAAGGGTCGAGTGCAACCTTGAAGAAGCTGGACGGGTCGGTTTGGCCGTTTTGAAGGAGGCTCTTGGCCAAGGAACTGGAGATGGACCGGTAGTCGTCGTTGAGGGAGATGTAATCCGGCGCCTCTTTGGTGAAGAAGCCATTCAAAGCCGTGGTGAACTTGCTGATGCCCTGGGCGGCCTCGCGCTCCTTGTGTTCCTGGATGGCGGTGACGACCAGCCCGACAGCGATCTTCATCAGATTCTGCTCGTCGGAGCCCATTTTGCTTTTGGTGAGTTTCAGGGACTCGACTTCGGTTTCCAGTTGTACCGCGGAGGCCGAGGCATCGGTGGAGGCGGTGGACCCGGTCAACTTGGCGAAGTTCTGCGCCAGGTCAGTCAAGTCCTTGGCCAGGGCCGCGCGCTTTTGAATCTCGGCCCTTGTGTCGGTGATCTGGGCCTTGGTTGCGTCGTCGTAGGGAATCCCATACAGGACAACCTGGACGGCGTTCAACTGGTCGGTCTGCGCCAGGATGGTGTCGAGGGCGGAATAGTAGTCAGTGAGGGACTTGGCCGTCGCTGTGAGCTGGGTTGCGGCTGCTGCCGCGTCATCGGAGGTTTTGCAGCCGCCGGCAAAGAAGAGGCAGGCAAGAAGCACGCTGGCGGCGATTGCTCGCCGCCGGGCTCGGGGAGTTGCAACTCGGGCGTTCGGCATCTGAGGATCCTTTCAATGCAGTTTGGGGACTGGCAGAGCAGACCCCGTTGTGATAGAGACAGGTTTACCTCTTACCGCCGGGTGCCCCAGGTCTCGCTTTTGAGACCTGGGAAACCACGGATTCCAACCGCGCTCCGACCGGGCATTCCAATCCGGAGGAAGGCCGGGGTCCCCAGCGATTTGGGGTCCCCGACGAGCGATTTTAGCTCGTTGGGGTGAAGGGACGGGTCTTCGTCGCTGGGGTGGAAGAAGGGGGTTTCAACCCCCGCATAAGGCCAACAATATCATCGCGGGCTTTAGCCCCGGAGGAAAGCCCTGTTTTGTATCAGGGCACGACTTTTCCGGGGTCCCCATCGACAGGTCTTCGTCGATGGGGTGGGACTTCAGTCGTGCCGTAAGCAGCTTTAAAATCATCGCGGGCTTTAGCCCCGGAGGCGGGGTTTCTCCCTCTCGCTCCGTTCCCCTTTTGTGTGCCGCCGGAGAGATATTGTCTGTAACGAGCGGAGGTTATGGATGATGGTTTCCCAGGTCCACCGCCGCGGCGGATGGGACCTGGGGTGCACAGCGCCTTAATTGGCCTTTTCAAGGATGATCTTGCCGTTGCGGACCCGCCAGATTGTACCCCCGGGAGCAGTTGCCTATGAAAAGGCCACAGATGCGGCCAGGAGCGATAACCCGGACAAAAGCATATGCAGACGCTTCATGGTTTCTTTTTTGAAATCGCGTTCAACTGTCAAGATAATGTTCGTGCCAGAAAGAGCGGAATGATTCGTCACGCTACACCCTTCTGCCGAAACCAGAGAGAGCCCCACGGCGTGCCGGGTAACTTGACTTCGGCGTTGCCCGAGTACTCGCCGGGGAGCGGCGTGCGCGTCAGCTTGAGCGTGTCTACATATTCGGCCGTGTATGTCTTCCCTTCGGGCAGCGTGTAGTTCCCCTCGGCCGGCTGCTGTTCGTCGAAGTAATAAAAGATGACCGCATCGTTGGCGCGCCGCGCGCTGGGCGGATCTTCACCGATATTTGTAAACCCGATCGGCCCCGGCCCCACCCCAATCGTCTCCTCAATCAACCCGCGGAGGAACGCGATCTTCTGCGCGCTCGACCCGTGCAGCACGCCGCCATGCGACCACCAAAGAATGTCGTTCGGATCGAGATAGGTTTCGCCGTGACCGCAATAACAGCCCTGCACGGCCGCAAGCCAGAAGCGGCGCGTCATGGCGTCGCCGGAAAGGCTCCCCCAAGTGGGCGCAATGTTGCCCTCGTACCGGCACTCGTCGAACACCACCGGTTTGCGCCAGTTCGCGCGCCAGTCGGCCCCCAGCATCAGCCTCGAGTCCTGCACGCCCGCATGTGTGCACCATCCGCGTCCATACTGGTACGGTTGGTTGCCGTAGTGGATCGAGCGTAGGTGATCGAACGCATCGTACTCGCCCAGGATGCGCGCATATCGGTCCCAGTCTTTCGCGGTCTTCGCCTCCATCAGGTCGTACTCGTTGGCCAGCGACCACCACACGTTGCGGTAGGCGCTGAAACGCGCAATGACGTAGCGCAGATAGCGGTCGTCCACATCGGCGGGCATCGACTGGTAGCCCCACTTGTCGTAGGGATGGAAGAGGATGAGATCGGCCTGAACGCCGATGCGGCGCAACTCCAGAATCAGCCGTTCGAGGTGCTGGAAGTACGCCGCGTTGAACTTCGAGAAATCGTTCGTCTCGCCCTGCCGCGGGAATGGATACAGCGGCGGCTCTTTGCGGTTGTGCAGGTACCACTTGGGGAAAAGGCACATGCGCAGCTTGTTGAATGGCGACGCGGCGAGCGTTTCTATGGTCTGGCGCTGCGTGGCCTCGCTCTGGAATGCCCATGCATAGCAGGTGGTGCCACACTCCACGTACGGAGTGCCGTCGGCATACCCGAAATGAAAGCTATCGCGCACCGAGACCGGGCCGCGGTTTCCTGGCCCCGGCGCCACACAATGGAAAGCGCCTGCCTTGCCGTCCAGCGCAGGCGCGTTGCTGCTGGTCGTCCAGGTCCATTCGCCAGGTTCGTCGGGCATAAAGCGGACCTTATAGCTCCCGGCGCCGTCGTAAAAGCCTTCTACCTGGACGGTTCTGTGCCCCAGAACAAAGGCGGCCGATAACTCGACTTCGGCAAACGGGTTTCCAGCCGATGGACCTTGAAGACTCAGCTCAAAGACATCCCATTTAGAAACCCTTGCCGTTGCGGCTTCCGCCAGGGCCTCCGCCATAACTCCAGGCACTGCGCCCGCGAGCGAAGCCAGCGAACCGGCCGAACCGAGCTTCAGCATTTCGCGACGGCTGATCGAACTCACCTGCGTATACTAGCATTGGCGTTTGCGACTCCGCAAAATCCGGCCCTGACGACAGCCCCGCATCTTCGCTCACTCTCCGCCATTCGGATAGACCCTACACGGACCTTTAACGGGCGACCAGTTAAAAGCCGCGAGGCGATCAGCCGCGGACGATTGACGAACTGCACGCCGGTTTGGCCGCGGGCGGGTGCCCCAGGTCTCGCGTTTGAGACCTGGGAAACCACGGACCCCAACCGCGCTCGGACCGGGCATTCCAACCCGGTAGGCCGGGTTTTCAACCCCGGCATCAACCCATCCATCCAAATTTGAAGGCTCGTCTACGCGGCGCAACCTGTCCTATCGGCCCACTTCAGGCGCGACCTGTAGTGAGATTTGCGATTGACACGACTGGCCAGCAGTGTTACCGTCGAGGCCATCACGGAAGCTCGTAAGAGAAGTCCCCGCACAAACAATTCATTCCTCTTCCACGGCGTCATTCAAGGCTGTACTCAGTTCTCCGCACGGCAGGCTCGTTGTTTGAGGAGCAAACAGACTGCGGCATTGCAAAGAATCAACTAGCCATGGTGGTCCGCCGAATACGTGCGTCGATGGGGTCCGGCGGATTCCGCGAGGGGGCCACGATTAGCCCCCGCCCCGCAGGCGCCATGAAAGAACTTTCCAATCAGGAGGGGGGAGATATGAAATCTCATCTGGGATGGACGGCGTTCAGCCTCATTGGGGCGCTTGGGTTAATGACGGCGGCTGTGGCCGTGGAAGCGCAGACCAGCCAAAATCTGGTGATCAACGGCGACTTCAAAAGCGGCAACCATGGCTTTACGACGGGATACGCCTTCGGCGATGTATCCGTCCCGGGCACGTACTTCATTGGACCGAACCCCTCGACCGCACAGGGAGCCTTTGGCGACTGGTGCAACTGCGGCGACCATACGACGGGAAAAGGAAACATGATGATCGTGAATGGGGCTGCCTCCGCCACTTTGCCCGTCTGGGAGCAGACTGTATCCGTCGCGCCGTCTACGAACTACACCTTTTCCTACTGGGGAGCCGAGGTGGATCACGACAGCAACTCCTTGCCCCAGCTGTTGGTCAGCATCAACGGCAGGGTGATCGGAAAAAGCATCCTACCGGAGCTTAGTCCTGACAACGGCGGACAGTGGCAAAACTACACGTTCACCTGGAACTCGGGCACAAGCCATACCGCGGACATGACTATTTTCGATCAGAATACAGATGCGAGCTGGAATGATTTCGCAATCGGCGACATCAGTTTCAGCCCCATCCCAGGCTCTGCTGGCCAGACGGCATCTCCGGCCCGCGATGCTTCAAGCTCAGGCCCCATCACCACCCACGCTCAGGTCATGATCAAGGACACGCAGGGCGTTGAGATCAACCTCAAGCAGGAGGAGAAGATTGCGCTCATGTTCATGGAGGCTATCGGTTCATTGGAGGATGGTTGCGGCCTTCACCTTAACAGGAAATGTTCGCTTGCTGAACTTGTCGCTGGCCCGAATTCGCCCAATTGGAAGATCGGAAAGCTGAAGTATGATCCCGCTCGCGACCCGAATTATAAGTACTCGGTCACGATTACTGGGACCGGTTGGGTGGCGAGCGCCAATCCGCTGCGCGCGGGGCTGGGAGGTTTCTTCACCGATGGCAGCAGGGGTATGATCACGAATTCCTACTACAAAGCGAATGGGCCCGCCACGGCGAAAGACAGGAAAGTGGACGAAATCTCCGTTTCAGGAGAACTGTTTCAAGTTCAATGAATCAACATCCCGTAACCGGAGCCACCTGCCTCATGGCCGGGTGCCCCAGGTCTCGCCTTTGAGACCTGGGAAACCACGGGCCCCAACCGTGCTCGGACCGGGCATTCCAGCCCGGTGGAAGGCCGGAGTTTCAGCCCCGGCATCAACCCATCCACCCTAATTTGACGGTTCGCCTACGCGGCGTAAGCCGCGTTCGGTTCTTCGTCAACAGTCGAACGCTTCCGATATGCGGACTTGTGCGTACTAACCCTCAAACCACCTCACCCCGCTGTTTTAGAATGTGTTCTGGGTTAGATCATGAACAAAGACCAAACCAAAATCGAGATCGCAAAGCTCGTCTGCGAGCGTTTTATGAAAAAACTCGAGACCACCCCTCGCCTTATGATCTTACTCATGTGCGAAAGTCCAGATCTATTGAGCGAGATGGAGCAACGGTGTCTTTTGAGAGATACCGATAAGCATAACAATTACATCCCCACGAGTGGATCGTTCGCGCTTCTGGGCGATGAAGATGAGCTGTATAAGTTCGCGCAAATGGCATTCGAACGGACAGCATATGCACTCTGGAACCTCTATCGTGCTGAAGGCCCTGGGGTCGATCATGAGCCGTTTGAATTTATGATGTATGTGAACAGGCTTTATGTTGATCCAGCTCCTGATGGACTTATCCCTTTGGGGCTGTACCTAGTTAATGAATTCGGACTTCTTCAGCCGATGATGATGGCAGAAAATCGCATCAATATTTTGAAATTCAGGATTAACGAGTCGGCAATCAAAATGCGTGATCCCGCGCCACGATGGCTGGAACGTGTGAGATCAGCACGGGAGATGTCACCACGTTTCGGAGTACCAATCGATCAACTCATTGCAGTTGCGAGTGAACCGCTAGAGGCAGGCGAGGCAGTTTCTGAACCATTTGATGAATATGGGTTTTGGGGTTTGATCCACCCCGCTGTCGCAGCCGAGGCGCGTCCGCGATTTGAGGGGCGGCAATACGCGGACGCTGTAGAGGCGGCCCTGAAGATAGTTGCACAGAATGTTCGAAAACGCTCCGGTCTTACGATCGATGGTGCTGCCTTAATGCGCCAAGCGTTTTCTCCTCAAAAACCATACCTTCTATTTGAGGACCCGATACCTGATACACAGAATTCGATGCAACTTGGCTATATGGACATTTTTGCAGGCACAATGACCGGCATACGAAACCCCAAAGCGCACGGCCTGGTAAAGCTCGAAAAACGTCGGGCCATACATTTCCTTTTCCTGGCTTCTCTTCTCGCAGAAAAGATTGACGAAGCGTCCGATGCGCCATGGCGTACTACACCGTGATCCTGGGCGCATGGCAGGCCGGAACTCGTGACACCAACCCAACAGGAACTACTCACATGAAATGCTGCATATATTTTTTGTACGGCACTAGGCAGAGTCTCGGATGGTTCAGAGACCCTTGAAAGAAGAGTCTCCATAATTGAGCCAAATTGGCTTACGCTTGGGAGATCAGTCCTGCCACCCCCCCCTGCGGCCACCAAAGCCCCGAATCGTCGGCAAACCGCACCCCGCCCCGGACGCAAACCCGCAAGGCCAAAACCGCCCCAATCCCTCCCGGCCCGGCCTGCAAACCCCGCTCAAAAAGTGCCAAAAAACGCGCCAAAAAACGCTTAAAAACACCTTATTTCGCCGACTTTTACCGCTTTTTGCAGACCTGCAAGGCCTCATTTGCCCCCTTTCCGTCCGCCTGCAATGCGACTTTCTCTCCTTTTGCACTGGAAAACGCCCTTTCGCCCACCTGTAGGCATACAGAATCGCCCTCTTTGGTCGGCCCGCAGGCATACTTATGCTGTTGACCTGCAGGCCGACAAACGCACCTGGGCTTTTTTCACTGTTCTCTGTTCACTATCCTTGTTCACTGTCCCTGTTCACTGTTCCTTGTCACTGTTCCTTGTTCACTGTTCCTTGTTCACTGTCCACTGTCCACTGTCCACTGTCCACTGTCCACTGTTCACTGTTCACTGTCCACTGTATCTTCGCCCAATCTTCGCTCCTCGCGTATAATCTCTGCATGGACTTTCAACTGGTGACCAGCTACTCACCGCGCGGCGATCAGCCGCGCGCCATCGGTGAGCTGCTCCACGGCCTGGCGGCGGGCGAGAAGCACCAGGTGCTGCTCGGCGTCACCGGCTCCGGCAAGACCTTCACCATGGCCAAGATCATTGAGCAGTCCAACCGGCCCGCTCTGATTCTGGCCCACAACAAGACCCTCGCCGCCCAGCTCTATCACGAGTTCAAGCAGTTTTTCCCCTCCAATGCGGTCGAATACTTCGTCAGCTACTACGACTACTACCAGCCCGAGGCCTACATTCCCGCCGGCGACCTGTATATCGAAAAAGAAGCCACCATCAACGAGGAGCTGGACAAGCTGCGCCTCTCGGCCACGCGCTCGCTCTTCGAGCGCCGCGACTCGATCATCGTCAGCTCGGTGAGCTGCATCTATGGCCTGGGTTCGCCGGAGGCTTACTTCGGAATGTTGCTGCTGCTCGAAAAAGGCCAGCGCATCAGCCGCAAGGACATTACGCGGCGGTTGGTCGAAATCCTCTACGAGCGCAACGATACGGACTTCCGCCGCGGAACCTTCCGCGTGCGCGGCGACGTGATCGAGGTCTTCCCCACTTACGACGAAACTGCCTACCGCATTGAGCTCTTCGGCGACGAGATTGAGTCGCTTTCGCAGATCGATCCCCTCTTCGGCACGGTCAAGCAGAAGTACTCGCGCCTGCCCATCTATCCCAAGAGCCACTATGTGATGCAGCCGGAGCAGAAGGCCCAGGCCATCGACTCGATCACGGCGGAGTTGAACGAGTGGGTGCCGCGGCTTGAGGCCGAGGGCCGCATGGTCGAGGCGCAGCGCATCCATCAGCGCACGCGCTACGACCTGGAAATGATCAAGTCCATGGGCTACTGCCACGGGATCGAGAACTATTCGAGGCACTTCTCCGGGCGGCTGCCGGGCGAGGCGCCGCCCACGCTGCTGGATTACTTTCCCCGCGATTTTCTGCTCTTTGTGGACGAGAGCCACGCCACCATTCCCCAGGTGCACGGAATGTGGCATGGGGACCGCAGCCGCAAGCAGACACTCATCGATTACGGCTTCCGCCTGCCCTCGGCGTTGGACAACCGTCCCCTGAAGTTCGATGAGTTTGAGAACCGCGTGCAGCAGGCGATCTATGTCTCGGCCACGCCGGGTCCGTATGAGCTGACCAGATCAGCAGGCGTCGTGGTGGAGCAGGTGATCCGCCCCACCGGCCTCGTCGATCCGCAGGTCGAGATTCGCCCCGTGAAGGGCCAGATCGACGACCTGCTGGCCGAGATTCGCGACCGCGCAAAGCGCAACGAGCGCGTGCTGGTGACCACTCTGACCAAGCGCATGGCCGAGGACCTGGCCGGATACTACACCGAGATCGGCGTCCGCTGCCGCTACATGCACTCCGAGATTGAAACTCTGGAACGGGTGAAGCTCCTCGCCGGGCTGCGCCGGGGCGAGTTCGACGTGCTGATCGGCATCAATTTACTTCGGGAAGGCTTGGATCTACCGGAAGTTTCGCTGGTGGCCATTCTGGACGCCGACAAGGAGGGTTTTCTGCGCTCCGCAGGCTCGCTGATCCAGACCATGGGCCGGGCGGCGCGCCACATCGAGGGCCGTGCGATTCTTTATGCCGACCGTGTGACCGACTCCATGCGCCGGGCCATCGACGAAACCGACCGGCGCCGGGCCATCCAGAGCGCCTACAACCAGGAAAACGGCATCACGCCGCAGTCCATCGTCAGCCAGGTGGAGATGGGGCTGGCCGCAATCCTCAAGGCCGAGTACGGCGATGTAGCAGAGGAAGAGACTGCGGGATTGCCGGAACTCCGCTCCCAGGCCGACCTTGACGCGTATATTGTCCGCCTGGAAGCCGACATGCGCGACGCCGCCCGCAGGTTCGAGTTCGAGCGCGCCGCACGCCTCCGCGACTCCCTCAAGGAGTTGCGCGACAAGGAGTTTCTGTTCGGGTGAGGACCCCGACGAGCCCGGTCCCTATCCGGATGCCAGAATGCCGTTGTGCCATTTCATCGCGGCATCCTCCACAACATCTCAGGGTTCATGGGTTTAAAACCGTCCTTACGGGCAACCGGACCGGGACTCGTAACATCTGAGTTGCTTAGTTAGTCAATAGAGCGCCCGTCCATCGCAAGGGGCGCGGGGTATTCGGGGACGCATGGCAATCATCTTATTGGTGGATAACGATCCGCTCCAGGCATTCCTGCGCAAGTCGGCTCTGGAGCGGCGATTTCACGACGTGCATCGGGTTGGCGATGCCGCCGAGGCTCTTTGCCTGGTGGAGCAGCCCCTGTTTGCGGGGAATCTCGGGCTGGTGATCTCCGGGCTGCACATGCCGGGGATCGGCGGGCCGGCGTTTGTGGCAGAGTTGCATGAGCGGCTGCCCCAAGTACCAGTTCTGGTGCTGGGCAACGGCAGTGAAGCGGCAGACGACTACTCCAGCGATGGCGTGCGCTTTTTGGCGCGGCCCATCAGCGGCGACGAGATTGTGGCCGCGGCGGGCGAGATGTTGGCGCAGCTCGCCTGAGTCGCGATTCAGGAGGCGGAAGCACTCTCCTTGGCTACTCACTTGATGCGCGCAACGGCCTGCGCAGCGTTTTCATGAGAGATGTCCGCTCAAGTTCTCAAAAGGGCCCGGCTGCAGGCGCTCGATCCTCAGTTGTTGCAATGCAAAGAGCGGGCCCTCGAAGCTACGGCGCGGACAGCACTCCGAGCAAATAGAAACCTTCGTTGGACGGGGAGCTGGTATAGCGGATTCTGGCGCGGATGGTCGCCTCCGAGGAGAGCCGCTCAAGAGTGTCCTTCGGCGCTTTCCTGTAGAAGTCCTTCAAAAGGTCAAAGCCGTTGCTGTTTCCCAGCGAGCGTAGGACGAGGCTGATCGCGCGTCGCGGCTGCATGCCGGGCGGGTAGTGGGGCAGGCGGGCGCGGGGAATGCCGAGATTCCTGCATTGGGGGCCATTCGGGTTAGTGGTGCGAATGCAGAAATCGATGTTGAAGCATTCCTTCATCGTCCTCCCGAGGCAGGTGCTCTCGAGGGGCTCGGGAAGCCAGACCAGGACTATGCTGTTAGCCCCACCAGCGAAGTCCGGCGCCTGCACATAGAGCGTCTGTTCCATCTCGGTGGAGTCCGGCTGGCCCGCAGACGCCGGAGCCGAGAAAACGGGGGATGGCGACGCAGCAAGCACAGGCGCCACGGCGCAGACGAACGTGGCGAGGAGGGCATTCACGAATCGAGTAGAAGACACTGGCGTGGGTTTCATAGTGGTGGGAACAATGCAGCTATTGTGCCACAGGGCGAAGCGCTCCCGGTGAGATTTCCGCGGCGTGATTGACCGCAATATTCCCTCCACCCTTAGCGTGAGCCAAATCACACGTTGAAGGCCTATGATGGATTGAGAACACCCTCGTTGGGAGGCCATTTGGCTCCCCGCTCACGTGCGAGAATCATCGTGGAGTCTGAATGGCAGCGCTCGGTAGTTTTGCTCTTCTCATTGCCTTGGCACTGGCCGCCTACAATCTGCTGGCGGGGGCACTGGCACTGCGACTGATTGCGACCGGACAGCCGTCCGCAATCTCGCCCGAGCGGCTGGCCGATACGGCGCGGCGGGCAGGGATCACCGGCTTTGTGGCCGTCACTGCGGCCGCCTTCGCTCTCGTCTGGTCGGTTTTTGCCAACGATTTTTCCATTGCCTACATCACGGAGCACTCGAATCGCGCTCTGCCCGGAGCATATAAATTTTCCGCGCTGTGGAGCGGCCAGGAGGGCTCGCTGCTGTTGTGGGCGTGGCTCCTGGCGGCCTACGGCTTTGTCTTGCGGCTGACGCACAAGACGGACGTTAAGCTCTACGCCTACGCGGGGACGATTCTGGCCGGAATCCAGGTGTTTTTCCTGGCGGTGCTCAACTTTGCCGCGCCGCCGTTCGCGCTGCTGCAGGGAGCCGTCCCGGACGATGGCAACGGGCTGAATCCGCTGCTTCAGTACCCGGAGATGGTGATTCATCCGCCCATGCTCTACCTCGGTTACGTGGGCTTCTCGGTTCCCTTCGCGTTTGCCTTGGGAGCGCTGATGATGCGCTATCCCGGCGAGAAATGGATCAAGGTAACGCGCGTCTGGACCATGGTGACCTGGCTGTTTTTGACCTGCGGCATCTTTCTTGGCATGCACTGGGCCTACGCCGTGCTGGGTTGGGGCGGCTACTGGGGGTGGGACCCGGTGGAGAACGCCAGCTTCATGCCCTGGCTGACCGGAACCGCGTTCTTGCACTCCGTGATGATGCAGGAGAAGAAGGGCATGATGAAGAGCTGGAACGTGTGGCTCATCTTCTCTACCTTCCTGCTGACGATGCTGGGCACGCTGCTGACCCGCGCGGGGCTGGTGAGCTCGGTGCACGCGTTTGCGGAGTCGCCCATCGGCACGTGGTTTGTGGTCTTCATGGGAATCGCGCTGGCGGTGTGCATCTTCACTTACGTCCTGCAGCGCGGGCACCTGAAGAGCGAACATCATCTGGAGTCGCTGGTGAGCCGCGAGTCCAGCTTCCTGTTCAACAATCTTGTGCTGCTGACCGCCTGCTTCGTGATTCTGTGGGGAACGCTGTTTCCGATTCTCTCCGAGTACGTAGTGGGCAACAAGGTCACGGTGGGCGCTCCGTGGTATAACCGCGTGGCCGTGCCCATCGGCCTGTTTCTGCTTTTTTTGACCGGAGTTGGCCCGCTGCTGCCGTGGAGGGCCACGTCGTTCCGCAGCATTCGGCGGAATTTTGTGCTGCCGATGATCGCGCTTTGGGCCACGCTGCTCGTCTGCCTTGCCGTGGGCGTGCGGCCGTGGAAAGACGGCGCCTTTGACACCGGCAACTTCTACGCGTTGGTGGCCTTTGCGGTGAGCGCGGGCGTGCTGACCGCCATCCTGTCGGAGTTTCTGCGCGGAGCCGGGGTCATCTCGCGCCAGACCAAGCGCAACCTGGTTGTGGCTACGTGGCTGCTGACGCGCCGCAATACACGCCGCTATGGGGGCTACATCATCCATATCGGCGTGGTGATTATCGTGGTGGGGCTGGCCGGCTCGGCCTTCAATCGCAATGTGGAGAGCGAGCTGGGGTTGCACGACAAGCTGGCAATCGGCCCCTATACGCTGGTGTGCGTCGGCTTTACGCAGGATTCCAATCTGAACTACAACTCCGAATACGCCATGCTCGATGTCTGGAAGGACGGCAAGAAGCAATTCCAGATGACTCCGGAGAAGCGGGTCTACCTGGCCAGCGGACAGCCGCAGACCATGGTGGCCATTCACTCGGTTCCCACTTGGGACCTGTATGTGGTGTATGAAGGCACAAATCCCGACAGTGGACAACCGATTATCAAGGCGTTTCTGAATCCTCTGGTGGGTTGGATCTGGGCGGGACTGGCAGTGCTGGTCTTCGGCACGCTGGTGGCGCTGGTTCCCAGCCTGAGCCCGGCAACAATTGCTCTGCGCGTGCCGGCACGCACGATTCCCTCAGAGCCAGCGCTGAAGGGCGGCAGCTTATGATGACCTTCCGGTCTCTTACTTTTTGGATGAGAGCTGTGCAGGCGGGTGTGCTGGCCGTGGCCGTCTGCTTTTCGATGGGCGCCACAGATGCAAGTTCGCGCTTCAACGATCTGGGGCACCGGCTGATGTGCACCTGCGGCTGCGCGCAACTGCTGGGCGAGTGCAACCATGTGGGCTGCCCGGAGTCCGGGCGAATGCGCAACGAGTTGAGCGCGGCCATCGCAGCCGGCAAGAGCGACAAAGAGATTCTGGCCTCGTTTGCAGCCAAGTACGGGGCGACGGTGCTGGCAGCGCCCACCACGCAAGGCTTCGATCTGGTGGCCTGGATTGCGCCCTTCGCGGTCTTCGCGGCGGCGCTCCTGGGCACCATTCTGCTGGTGCGGCGGTGGGCAAATTTGTCAGTGGCTAAGACGCAGACTGCCATCCCCGACCCGGCGAATGAGGACCCGGCCGACCGGGCGCGGCGCGAAAAGATTCGCCGGGAGACCGGCATCGACGGGGGGTTTTGAGCGATGACGAAAAACAGTGGACAGTGGTCAGTGAACAGTGAACAGTGGACATTAGCGCCTTTGGCGGAGGTCATTGCACCATGACGCCGACTATGGGCTTGATTTGCGGATTGCTGTTGACGTTTGCGCTCGTCGTGTATACCTTCTGGCCGGAGAACGTCTTTGCCAGCCAGCGCGAGAAGACCCGCCTGGATTACCTGCTGGAACGCAAGGAGCAGCTTTACGAGAACCTGCGCGACTTGAACTTCGAGTACCGCGCAGGCAAGTATCCTGAAGAGGATTTTCAAGCCCAGCGGGCGCAATTGGAGAACGAGACGGCAAAGCTGCTGGCTGAGATCGAGCTGTTGCAGTGAGGCTGAGTCTGTATGGGCACAAAGAGATCATGGAAGAATTCAACGGAAAAGTCGCAGTGATTACCGGTGCGGCGAGCGGCATCGGACGCGGGATAGCCCAACGGTGTATCAGTGCCGGTGTGAAAGTAGTCCTCGCCGACATCGATGAAGCGAATCTCGCCAAGACGGAAACCGAACTCAAATCCCTGGGCGGGAGTGTGCTTGCTGTAAAGACGGACGTCTCGAAACGGAGTGAGGTCGAACGGCTGGCAAGCCAAGCGCTCAGTGTATTTGGCCAAGTGCATTTGCTGTTCAACAATGCCGGGGTCGGCGCTGGCGGGGCGCCATGGGAGGCAACCTGGAACGATTGGGAGTGGGTGATCGGCGTTAATTTGTGGGGCGTGATTTACGGTGTGAAGATATTTACGCCGATCATGCTGGAGCAGAATACGGAGTGCCATATCGTCAATACGGCCTCGACCGCCGGGCTTGTCGTGGGCGGCTTTTCCGGCCCATACGCGGTGACGAAGCATGCGGTGGTAGCCCTCTCGGAAAGCCTGTACTTGACACTCCAGAAACGGAACTCGCTCGTCCATGTTTCGCTTCTTTGCCCCGGGCTTGTGCGAACAAACATAGCCGAGGCCGAGCGAAACAGGCCCGAGGTGCTCCGCAACGAGCCGGTAACGATGACCCCGGAGATGCAAGCCGGCCTGACCGCATTCAAGGCAGCCTTGGAGGCAAGTATGCCTCCTCTCCAGGTCGCGGACGCAGTCTTCGAGGCAATCAAGAAAGAGCAATTCTATGTACTTCCCGATCCAGGATGGACGGAAGCAATCCAACTCCGGATGGATAAACTGCTCCGAATGGAAAATCCGGAAAGTCCTTCGGCAATCATTATGAAACTCATTTCGAAGTGACTTCGCTAAGTGCCCGGCGGGGAGACCGCGCGGCGGGTCGAGAACTCAGACGATTCCATGCACGATTTTCCTGTAAAAGAAGCGCGATTGAAGAAACGACAAGGAATTTGACACAACCATGAAATTGAACATGATTGTTTTTTACAATTTTGCCTTGAGCCTGCTGTTCACGGCCGCTTTGGCGCAGGCCGCACAAGTTACTGGCACGGTGACCAATAAGACGACCGGCAAGCCCGCCGTGGGCGATGCCGTGGTGCTGGTGGACGTGCAGGCCGGGATGGGCGAAGTGGCCCATGCGACGACCGACGCCCACGGACACTATTCGCTGAACGAGCCCGGCAGCGGTCCCTATCTTGTGCGGGTAACCCACCAGGGCGCCGGCTACTTCATCGCCGCGCCCCAGGGCGGCGCGCACGGCGACATTCCCGTGTATGACGTGGCCGCCAAGGTCCAGGGCGTCTTTATCGAGGCGGATGTGCTGGAGGTGGAGAGCCAGAACGGCCAGCTCACGGTGACCGAGCGGTACTTCGTCCACAACACCAGTTCGCCTCCTCTGACGCAGTGGAGCGCGCGTTCCTTCGAGATCGTGGTGCCCGTCGAGGCGGTGATCGACGGCGCGGAGGCGCAGCGGCCCAGCGGCCTGCCCACCAGCATCAAGCTGGATCCGGACGGGCCAAAAGGACATTATGCGTTCAACTTTCCCATCCAGCCCGACGACGGCGAGAAGGACACACTCTTCCAGTTGAGCTATCACCTGCCCTACGCGAGCGGCAAGTTCACTTTCAAGGCGGAGGAGACCCTGCCTGCCGATAACGTGGCTATCATCTTGCCCAAGAGCATGACCTTCACGCCAGGGCCGGGAACGGCATTCAAGTCCGTTCCGCAGGACCCCGGCGTGCAGACCTTCGTGGCCAAGAACGCGATTCCGGGCAAGGCAGTGGAATTCACCATTTCAGGGGAAGGGTCTATTCCACGCGAAGCGCAGGGGGCGCAGGCCGGGGACAATGGCGCGTCTGACACGAGCGGCCCGGGCTCGAGCGTAGCGGGCAACCAGCCTGGCGGCGGCATCGGCAACCCCATCAATACGCCCGACCCGCTGAGCAAGTACAAGGGTTGGATTCTGGGCGGGCTGGGACTTTTGCTGGTCGTTGCCGCGGCCTTCTTGCTGCGCAAGCCGGCAGGCTTACCCGCCACTGGCGCAGCGGCCGATGCCGGAACAGGAGCTTACCCGGCCTTTGGTTCACAGGCGGCAAAGCACACCGCCCTACTCAATGCGCTGAAGGAAGAACTGTTTGCGCTGGAAAGCGAAAAGATCTCCGGCACGATTGCGCCCGAGGAATACGCCCAGGTGAAAGCGGCGCTGGAGACTGTGCTGCGGCGGGCGTTGAAGAGAAGCTAGTTGTCAGTTTTCAGTGGTCAGTTGAGTGTTTTCCCTGCCGGGGGCTGCACCAACCTCCGTGGATGCGCTACGCTGAGTTCGTAAAGAGCGAATGACAAGCTTCCAGGTCCGCAATCTTCTCATCTGGCCACTGACCTCGGACGACTGACAACTGACCACTGAAAACTGAGAACCGGATTTATGAAGACCCTCCTTCGCACGCTGCTTTATCTCGCGCTCATCGTATGGCTGGGCGCGGAGATCTTCTTTCCCGTCGTGGCCGCCATCACTTTCGCCGCGCTGCGGCCGGACACGCACGCGGCCGGGTCGATTGTGGGCGAGTTGCTGCGGATTCTGCACGGCATGGGACTGGTGTCGGGGATGGTGGCGCTGGCTTTGCTGGCGCTGGCCCCGGCCTGGGCCATCTACAAGCCGCGCACGGTGCTGGCGCCGATGGGCCTCGTGGTGCTGATGATCGCCTTGACCGTCTACTCGCAGTTCGCGATCATTCCGGCCATGGAGCGCGACCGGATTGCCGCCGGCGGAGCCATCGATGCGGTGGATGCCGCCAATCCCAGCCGCGTGCATTTCAACAAGCTCCACAACCGCAGCGAGCACGTGGAGGAAGCGATCTTGCTGCTGGGGCTGGCGGTGGTGGTGCTGGTGGCCAGGGCGGAGACGGCGCGTGTGTGAGCACACAGGCGTCTTGAGTACGTCACAGCCCTTCGCGGCGGCTCGTGCTAGACTCCCTGCGGGAGACAGATCGGCATGCCACCCGCACGCGAAATTGCAAGCTCACCCACCATCCTGATTAACTCGCCTTCTCAGATCCGGGAGCGCATGGCTGCCGGGCGCATTCAGTGGATCGGCCCGCTGCTGCTGGTGTCCGGGCGCTCCGCCCTGTGGCTCACATTGCAATCCCTGCTGGCGCTGGTTTTTCTTGCCCAGCACCGCCCCGCTCCGTTCCGGACGGCCGGCCAATGGTGGCCCATCTACGCGAACCTCGGCGACCTCGGCTGTCTCCTCGGCATGAAGTACTTCACGCGCAAGGAGGGCATTCATCTCCTCGACCTTATCGGCCCGATCCGCCTGCGCTGGGGACGCGACCTGTTCCTCGGGCTCGGCATTTTTATCCTCGCCTTTCCGTGCGCCATGTTCGGCAGTTATCTCGCGCAGATATTGGTGTACGGTTCCCTGGCCAAGACCCCCGTGGCGCTCATCCTGCAAGCTCACTCCCTGCCCCTCTGGGCCACGGTGTACAGCTTGACCGTGTGGTGGATCATCCAGTCGCCCACTGAAGACATGACCTACCAGGGATATGTGCTGCCCCGGCTGGAGGCCCTCACCGGACGCACCTGGATCGCCTTCTTGATCGTCCTGTTCTGGTTTTCCGTGCAACACTGCATGTTCCCCTTCATTCCAGATTGGCGGTACGTGGCGTATCGCTCTCTTATGATGGTTCCTATCCTGGTGCTCTGCATGGTGGTTTATTTGCGAATCCGCCGCCTGTCGCCAATCATCATTGCGCATTGGCCCATGGACATTTCGGTTGCCATCATGACCGGCACCCATCTTGGGGCCGTAATGATGACCGGCGCCCATTAGGGAACCTCGCGCAGGCGCCGGAATCTGCCGCCACGAAAGATTCACCGGCCCCTGATCCTTGTATGATCGAAGTGCATGAAGACTGGCATTATCGGCCTGCCGCAGGTGGGCAAGACATCGCTGTTCAAGATTTTGACCAGGGCCAAGCTGGAAAGCGGCCACGCGAACCCGCGCGAGGCGCACATCGGCGTGGCGCGGGTGCCCGACGAGCGGCTGGACAAGCTGTCGGCGCTTTATTCGCCGAAGAAGACCACCTACGCCTCGGTTGAATTCGTGGACGTGGCGGCCATCGGGCAGGAGGCGCTGAAGGAGACCGCGTTCCTGGCCAGCCTGCGCCAGGTGGACGCGCTGATTCACGTTCTCCGCGTCTTTGCCGACGACTCGATTCCGCACGTTGGCACCATCGATCCCTTACGCGACATCAAGAACGTCGAGTTCGATCTGATGGTCAGCGACCTGACTCAAATTGAGAAGCGCGTGGATCGCGTGGAGAAGGACCTGAAAAAGCAGCGCACCGGCGAGCTGGAGCGGGAACATGCGCTGCTGCTGCGGTCGAAAGAGTCGCTCGAAAAGGAGCAGCCTCTGCGCGAACTGGAGATGACGCAGGAGGAGAAGAAACTTATCAAGGGTTTCATGTTCCTGTCGCAGAAGCCCATCTTGTATGCGCTCAACATCGGCGAGAGCGCCACGCTGGGCGCGGACTTGGAGGCGGCGGTGAGCCGCTTCAAGCTGGAGGACACAGCCCACCGGCCCAACGCCGGGGCCACCGCCATCTGCGGCAAGGTGGAGGCCGAGTTGGCGGAGATGGACGACGACGAGGCGGCGGATTTCCTGTCGAGCTACGGGCTGCGCGAGAGCGGCCTGGTGCGGCTCATTCGCAAGAGCTACGAACTGCAAGGACTCATCAGTTTCTTCACCGCCGGAGAGGACGAATGCCGCGCCTGGACGGTGCCGGTGGGATCGAAAGCTCCGCAGGCCGCCGGAGTCATCCACACGGACCTGGAGCATCACTTTATTCGCGCCGAAACCATCCGCTGGGACAACCTGCTGGCCGCGGGCTCCGAGGCGGCGGCGAGAGCCAGGGGCACTCTGCGCCTGGAAGGCAAGGAGTACGTGGTGCAGGACGGCGATGTGTTGCACATCCGGCACAGCGGGTAAGAGGCACTTGCTGAAGATCTCGCTCATTCTCGGCGCGATGGCCGGGCTGGCTGCCGTTCGGCTTGCCGCTCTCTGCCGGCGTGGCGCTCTACGTGGCCGCCACTGGCCTGGCGCCCGAGGTCAGCTGCGAGCGCGGAATTCGCATGGCGCTGGTATTCTTCGAGGGTCTGGGCGGCGTTCCTGCTGCTGCGCTTGATTTTGCTCGCGCTCTAGCCTGAGCCGCTGCGTCCGATGCCGAATCTCCCGGCGTAGAGCCTTGCCAACAGCCGCGCGTAGTCCCAGGCTACCTTGAAGTTGGCTTTGCTCGCGCCCCGGTAGCGCTGGCCGAAGGCGAACGGAACCTCTGCGACCGACCGGATGCGACCGCGCACCAGAACCTCCAGCAACAGCTTGAAGCCGGAGGGCTGGAAGGCAATTCGGTCGATACATTCGCGCCGCACCAGGAAGAAGCCGGTCATGGGGTCTTTGGCGCGAATCCCCGCTCGCTGGATTGGCCATGTGGCCCAGACTGCCAGGGCGGAGAGCAGCTTTCTGACGGGATTCCACGCGCCCAGTTGCCCGCCCGTGGTGTAGCGGCTGCCGATCGCCAGGTCGTGGCCCGCCTGGATGGCCGCCAGCAATTCGGGCAGCAGCTCCGGCGGATGCTGCAGATCGGCGTCCATCACGCCCAGAATCGCGGCATCCGTGCGCTTCCAGCCGTAGAGGATGGCGCCGGACAATCCCCTCTCCCCCTTGCGCACCAGCAGGCGCACGCGCGGGTCTTCAAGCGCGATGGCGGAGACCACTTCGCCGGTTCCGTCGCGGCTGTCGTCATCGACGACCAGAATCTCGTAGGAAATCTCGAGGGGATCGAGGACGGAACGAACATGGCCGAGCAAGCCGCCGATGTTCCCGGCTTCGCAGAGCGTAGGAATCACGAGCGCCAGCTTTTCCCGCGCGCGCTCCGGCTCGCATGACGACGGCGTGACCAGCGTTGTCCCTCTATCCCCGTACATGTAGGATCGTTTTATCACTGCGACTGAAGTTTTGTAGCCGAAGGTAAGTATACGGAGTTCCTACGCTTGAAGCGACACAATTCCCTCGCCGATTTTCTGCTGATCCTGGTTTTTACGGCGCTTGGTTTTCTGACCATGGGCTACCATCCCGGCGCGGAAGATGACGGCGTGTATTTGACGGCGGTCAAGACGGATTTGAATCCGAATCTCTTCCCCCACGACGCGGCCTTCTTTCAGTTGCAGATGCGCAGCAGCGCCTTCGACACGTGGATGGCGCACTTTGTGCGTTTCACCGGGACTCCCCTGGCCTGGGCGGAACTGCTGTGGCAGTTGACCTCCATCTTCCTGGTCTTGTGGGCCTGTTGGAGCATTGTCCGCCGGCTCTTTGATGGAGCCGCGGCGCGCTGGGCGGGAGTTGCCATGGTGGCGGCCATGTTGACGCTGCCGGTGGCCGGGACCGCGCTGTGCCTCATGGACCAGTATCTGCAACCGCGCAATCCGGCCACGGCTCTGATCCTGTTTGGCGTCTCGCGGATTTTAGCCGGAAGACGATGGCAGGCCGTGCCGTTTCTGGGACTCGCAGTCTTGCTGCACCCGCTGATGGCGGTTTTCGGCATTTCTTTCTGCGCCGTGCTGACGCTGACGCTCTCTGAACCTTTGCGCGCGCGGCTTCGGCGCCTGCGTACGCGCCTGCTTCCGGAGCAAGCCGCTCCGGTTGCGGCGATCCTTCCCTTCGGATGGATCTTCAATCCTCCCACACCAACCTGGCTGGAGGCATTGCATAGCAGGCACTGGTTTCGCCTTTACCAGTGGAAGTGGTACGAATGGGTGGGCGCCATCGCGCCGCTGGCACTGTTCTGGCTTGTGGCCCGCATCGCCCGCAAACGCGGGGAAACGAATCTGGCCCGTTTCGCGACGGCGATTTTCATCTATGGCGTCTTCCACCAGGCGGTGGCGATGGTCCTTCTCGGTCCCCGGGCGCTGATCGTCTTCAGCGCCCTGGAGCCGATGCGCTACCTGCACCTGGTTTATGTTTTCATGGCGCTGGTGGGCGGCGCCTACCTGGGCAGATATGTTCTGAAGGCGCGAATCTGGCGCTGGACGCTCTTCCTGCTGTTGGCCAACGGCGGCATGTGCCTGGCGCAACGGCAACTCTTTCCGGCCAGCGAACACCTTGAGTTCCCCTTCACGGCGTCTGCCAATCCATGGCTGCAAGCCTTCGATTGGATCAAGCGCCATACGCCCGAAGACGCGTACTTCGCTCTGGACCCGCGGTACATGGTCGCCCCCGGCGAAGACTTTCACAGCTTCCGGGCTTTGGCCGAGCGGAGCCAGTTGGCCGATGCCGTCAAGGACACCGTGGTCGTCACCAAGGTTCCCGAGCTGGGGCCGGCGTGGAAACGGCAGTTGCAGGCGCAACAAGGCTGGCCGCGTTTCCAGCTTGCGGACTTCGAGCGGCTGAAGGCGGAGTTCGGCGTGGACTGGGTGCTTGTCTCTTATCCCCAGCCGGCGGGACTGGACTGTCCGTGGCACAACGGCGCTCTGGCGGTCTGCCGGATTCCGTAGACGGTAGGCAGTGATCAGTGGTCAGTCAACCGTGGTTAGTTCCCTGCCTGCGCTGTCTGTCCTCCGGGGTGAAAAGAGTTAGGATCAGGAAACTGCCGGTACAATGAATGTACTGTTTCATGTAGCCAGGATGCGGCAATTCCTGACCACTGATCGCTGTTCACGTTCCGGCACGGAGACCGCTCGATGCTCAACCTTTCCCAGCGGCTGATTCTCGGCTGTGTGCTGCTTGCCGGCCTCATGGTGGGGCTGGTGGCGGTTGCTCACCGTGCCCTTGCGGCGGAGGGGCAGGTCAAATTGGCATGGGCCTTCGTTCTGGCTGCGCTGCTGGTTGAGGCCTTGACCGTCTTCTTTGTGCTGGGCCCCATCCACATGCTGGCCAGGGACACCCGCAAGATTGCCGGGGGCAACCTGGAGCACCGCATCGAGTGGCGCAGCCGCGACGACTTCGGCGTCATTGCCACCGAGTTGAACCGCATCGCTCTCCGGCTCAGGGATCTGCGCGATTCCGAGGCCGGACGGCGGCAGATGGAGTTTCAACTCTCTGACGCGGTGCTGCAATCCATCTTCGAGCCCATTATCGTGACCGACGGCAAGGGCCACGTGCTCAAAGTGAACCAGGCCGCGGCCGATATTCTGGGGGACGCCGCCACCGACCGCATGGCGCTGGCCAAAGCGCCCGGCGGCGACAAGATTCTCAGCGCCATCCGCGATGCCGTCTCCATGCAGAAAGCGGTGGCTGCCGAGGACGAAGCATCCATGCTGCCGATGCGGATCGGCAAACAGGAGCGCAGCTTCCGCCTGCGCACCACGCCCATGCGCGACTCAGAGGGGCGGCTGCTGGGCACGGTGACCACGCTGGAAGACGTTACCAGCCTGCAGGACACCGACCGCTTCAAGACGCAGTTCATCACTGTGGCCAGCCGCAAGCTGCGCGATCCTCTGCTGCAGTTGCGTCGCGGGCTTTATGCCCTGAGCCAGGGCTTTGGCGGGGAGTTGCAGCCGCTGCAGACTGAATTAGTGGCCCAGGCCAGCCAGGAGTCGGAAAAGCTGGACGATATTATGGGCGACCTGATTGAAGTTGCCGAACTGGACACCGGCAAGCGCGAGTTCAAACTGGAACGGCTGCGCCCTCTGCAGTTCCTGAGCGAGGCCCGCGACCGGTATTGCGACGAGGCTGCGCGGAAGCGCATCCGGGTGGACGTGAAAGCCTACGCCGATCTGTCTGTTGTGCAGGCTGACCGCAGGGCGTTGCGCTCCATCCTGGACAACCTGCTGTCGAATGCGCTTCGCTATACGCAGGCAGAGGGCGAGATTCTGCTGGCCGCCGAGGAGGTGAAGAACTTTGTCCAGTTCACCGTGCGGGACACCGGCCGCGGCATCGAAACGGAGCGCCTGAGCACCATCTTCGACCGTTTCAATACATTTTCAGAGAGCGGCTCCGGCCTGGGGCTGGCGCTGGTGCGGAGGCTGGTTGAGTCGCTGGGCGGACAGATCGCTGTGGAGAGCCGGCTGGGACTCGGAACCACCTTCCGGTTTACTCTTCCCGTGGCGGCGGTGGGTGAAGTCCATCATCCCGTCGAGGTGGGCTGAGCCATGGCAGAGATCCAATTAGAGAAGCAGCAGGAACCCGCCAGGCTGCGTATCTATATCGGGGCGGCGCCCGGCGTGGGCAAAACCTACGACATGCTCAACGACGCCTATAACCTGGTTCACCAGCAGGGAGTGGACGTGGTCATAGGCCTGGTGGAACCCCACGGCCGCAAAGAAACCGAAGACCGCATCCGCGACCTGGAGATTGTGCCCCAGCGCGTGATTCCCTATCGCGGCGTGAATCTGAAAGAGATGGATGTAGACGCCATTCTGGCCCGCCATCCCAACACCGTGGTGGTGGACGAGCTGGCCCACACCAACGTCCCGGGCAGCAAGAACCGCAAGCGCTACGAGGATGTGCTGGAGCTGCTCGATGCCGGCATCAACGTCATGACCGCGGTCAACATCCAGCACCTGGAAACGCTCAACGACGCCGTCAGCCGCTCGGCCAACACCACCATCCGCGAGACCATCCCCGACAGCTTCCTCAAGCGCGCCAATGAGGTGGTGAACGTGGATGTGACGGTGGACGAGCTGCGTAACCGCCTGCGCCAGGGAAAGATTTACGCCCAAGAAAAGGTGGAGCAGTCGCTGGCCAACTTCTTCCGCAAGGGCAACCTGAATCTACTCCGCGAGCTGGCCCTGCGCACCACCGCCGAGCAGGTGGGCAACCAGGAATCTCAGTACCGCCGCACGCAGGGGCTGGAACAGGCGTCGATCCCGGAGAAAGTGATGGTTTGCCTCAGCCCCCGGCCGGGCACCGAGCGGCTGCTGCGCGTGGGCTCTCGCATCGCCGGACGCCTGGCCAGCAACTGGTACGCCGTCTACGTCACCCGCCCCGAAGACGACAAAGGCCACGGCGACCCCGAGGCCTACCAGCGGCTGGAAGTGTACCAGCGCATGGCCCGCGACCTGGGCGCCAAGGTCGTCACCCTCACCGACCGCAACGTCTCCGACGCCCTCATCCGTTTTGCCCAGCAGGAGGGCATCTCGCATGTGGTCTTCGGCCAGACGGCCCGTTCCCGCTGGGAGATCTTCCTGCGCGGCTCGGTGCTCAACCGCTTTCTCTCCGAGGTCCGCGACGTGACGGTGCAGGTGGTTCCAATGGAGAAGCCGCTGCGCCGGGGCTGAGGCGGATATTGCTCGCAGAAGACCCGGATTCGTTTCTCAGTTTTGAAACAACGAGCCGATGGCGTCAACGATTATGGCGCCAGCGGCTAAATTCGATAGGTTATTCGGATTCTATGCTTGTTGGGGGTCGAGATCCCCTGGGAGCGGTTCTGTATACGGAATGCTGCCGTCGGAAGCGTGGACGATGCGCATGAGTTCGCCGCGATCAAGCCAAATGAGGGTGCACTCTTCGCATGAGTCGATGACTACGTTGCCTGGACCGGCATAGAAGTGCGCGTCCATCGGACGGTGACACTGTGGGCAATCGATCTTTCGGCGCAGGTCTTCGCTGTCAGATGCGGGCTGGACCATAGTGGCTCTTCCGCCCGCATCGGCCTGCAACTCCTCGACCAGAACTTCAAATACCGGCATTGAAATCAACATGCCGTGGCATCCGGTGCAGTAAATGATGCGCACTTTGTCAATGGCGGCGTGCACCAGAGGAACCTTGCATAACGGGCAGTCCTGGCCGGACGGCTCACCGAGAACACGCACGCCGTCGTCGTTTTTCTCCGGAAAATAGACGCTCTGACAGTAGTCGCACCGGAAGCTTTCCATATCCGGTTTGAGGCGCATGGGAGCGCCGCAGGATGGACAGTTCATTGGGCTTTCCCACATTCCGGGCAGAATTTGGCAAGTTGAGGGATGGGCTTTCCGCAATCGATGCAGAACTTGGAAGCCCCGGAAGCGGCTGAATCGGAGGCTGAAGCGCTGATCAGAACCGGAGCCGGAGTTGGCGCTGCACCCGGAGCGGTCATGGATGGCTTGAGAGCGTTGGAGAGCACCTGCGCGACGGCCGCGCCGGCGCCGAGGCCCATGCCCATGCCGGCTGCGCCGCTGGTGTTCGCCGCCGAAAGGTCCAGCGACTCCGCCGCGGCGTACAGAGTGTAGCGGCCAAGATCTCCCACCATGTTCATACCGACGCGCTGGTCGAAGACCTTTTGCAGCTCTTCGGGGAGGGAGACGTTTTGCACGACGAACTGGTCCAGTCCGAGGCCGAGCGCCGCGAAGGCCGGCTTCATCCGCTCAACAATCTTTTCGCCGAGAACGGTATGATTGGCGGCCATGTCCAGGAAAGATAGATCGCTCGTTGCAAAGACCTCCGTCATGCTGCCAATGATGGTGTCGCGCAACTGGCCTTCCAGGTCGGCGGCGCGGTAAATGTCGCGGGTGCCGCTGATCTGGTTGAAGAAGACGCGCGGATCGGCTACGCGGTAGGAGTAGATGCCGTAACTGCGCAGGCGGACCGCGCCGAACTCCTTGTCGCGGATGGTGATGGGCGTGGCCGTGCCCCACTTCTGGTCGGTCTGCAGACGCGTCGAGAAAAAGTAGACCTCGGACTTGAAGGGAGATTCGAAGGCCTTGTCCCAGTTCATCAGATCGGTGAGCAGGGGCAGATTGCGGGTGTTGAGCGTGTGCAGGCCGGGGCCGAAGACGTCGGCTATCTTGCCTTCGTTGACGAAGGCGGCCATCTGCGACTCGCTCACGGTGAGCTTGCCGCCGTTTTCTATCTCCAGGTCGCGCATGGGATAGCGATAGGAAAGAATGCCGTCTTCCGGCTCGTTCCACTCAATGACAGCGATGAATTGCTTGCCTAGAAACTGTCCGAGAGTCACGTGCTTCTCCTTGGAGGAATCTCTAACGGGAGACTATAGCACAGGGAGTGTCTGGGGCGTTCAAGCGGAAGACGCCTCCGGCGCGGCCCTCTGGCAGCCCGGTGGAGCGGTAAAACCGGCCCTGTGATACTTTGGAATGAGCGGCCTTGAACGAGCTCGTAGCTCAGTTGGTAGAGCAACGCCCTTTTAAGGCGTGGGTCCTGGGTTCGATCCCCAGCGAGCTCACCATCTTTCCCGGCCGCAAACTCTTTCGATTCTGGATTGGATTCCAGGCTAGCCCCGCACTCAGGCTCTCGGCCAGAAATGCTCTTCGGAGCATGCGCGCAGCCGCTGGGCGGCGTCCTCGGGGGTTATATCCCGCTGCGGCATGCACAGCATCTCAAAGCCCACCATAAACTTGCGGACCGTGGCCGAGCGCAGAAGCGGCGGATAGAAGTGGGCATGGAAGTGCCACTCAAAATGCAGATCTCCATCCGTCGGCGACTGGTGGAAGCCCATGGTGTAGGGAAAACTGGTTTCGAAGAGATTGTCGAAGCGGGTGGTCAGGCGCTTGAGCGCGTCGGCCAGCCCGTCCCGCTCCTCGTTGTTGAATTCCGGCAGCGCCCTGGCGTGGCGGCGCGAAACCAGCAGCACCTCGAACGGCCACACGGCCCACCACGGCGCCAGAGCTATAAAATGCTCGTTCTCAAAGACGATGCGTTCGCCGGTTACGTGCTCGGCCTCAAGATATTCGCAGAGCAGGCAATGGCCGGTGCGCGCCAGGTGCTCACGCTGGGCCTGGGTCTCGGCGGCGGGTTCGTCGGGGATAAAGCCGGTGGACCAGATCTGGCCGTGCGGATGAGGGTTGCTGGCGCCCATCATGGCGCCGCGATTCTCGAAGATCTGCACATACTCGATCCAGTCCAGGCCGCCAAGTTCGAGGTATTCGCGCGTCCAGGCGTCCACTACGCGGCGAATCTCGTCGCGGGTCATTCGGGCCAGAGTGAGGCTGTGGTCGGGATGATAACAAAGCACAGTACAGAGGCCGCGGGCCGGCTCGGCCGCCAGCAGCGGTGAAGCCTGCGCATCGAGGTCGGCGGAGGGCTCGGGCAGCAGCGCGGCGTAATCATTTACAAAGGAAAACACACTGTCATACGCCGGGTTCACCGCCTCGCCCGCCCTCTGATTCCCGGGGCACAGATAGCATTGCGGATCGTAGGCCACCCCCGAATGCGCGGCCTTTTGCCCCACTTCGCCCTGCCAAGGCCGCTGGGTACGATGCGGCGAAACCAACACCCACGACTGCCGCAGCGGATTCCAGCGCCGATGCGGAGAGTGACTCTTGCCTTCCATGCTTGCTCCCGAAGCCATTCTAATGCGAGGACCTTGATCCCATGAATCGCCTCAACCGTTGGAAAGAGGAACTGAGAAGTGGGCTACCTGTCTGCACACATGCCCTCTGGAGCTGAATCCCGGAGTTTGGAGGGCTGAGTGTGGCGCGGCCAGACGGCACATGATCCGGGGCCTCAGGCGCGGCGTTCAGGATCGAGCCCTGTCCTCGGACGCCAGCAGAAGAAGCAGCATGCGGTGCGCGCGGCTACGTATGGCGCAGGTTCCTTCGCGGCGCGCGTGCTCCAGCAGAACCATGACTTCCTCGCGCAGTTCCGGCTCCACTACGGCGAGGACCGCGAAGGCCTCCAGCGCGATAGCGCGAACGGCAATGCGCTGGTCGTCAATCATGGAGCGCACCAGAAACGCCAGCCGCATGCGTTGTACATGCGTCGAGGCGTTCAAAGCCGCCGCGAGAGTCACGTATCCGCGAGTCTGCCACTGATCCAGTGGAAGCTCGGCAACGAGATCGATAAACACGCCGGCATATTTTCGCAGAATGCCCGGCTCGCGTGCGCTGACGCGGCGAGCCAGGTCGGCTGCGCAGCGGCTTGCAAACGGACTCCCCGACAAAAGTTCTTTCATCAGCTCGCGGATGGCGGCGCGGCGCGGCTGCGCCTGACAGAGAAAATCCCGCATGGCTGCCCTGCCATCGGCTTCTCTCCAACTGCGCGGGACTACCATCGATCATCCTCGCGCCGTCAGTATAAACGGTTTTTCGACGACACTCGCCGGGCGACTGGTCACTGACTACTGACAACTTTGTGACGATAGTTCTACCATAGACGCTTGTACGAGAACGCGGGCTCACGCGCCCAGGACCACGTCAAGGATAGTCCAGAATGCTTTCAGCAGAGCTGATCGTTAATCTTCACGATCGCGAAACCCGTGCTTGGCACCAGCCGGCGGCGGGAGCCGCTGAACCCAAACCAGACTCAGGCTTGGATTGGCTCAACTTGGTCAGCGAGCAGCATGGCGCCAACTTCGACCTCTGGCACATCGAAGACGAGGCTCGCGCGCCGGACGCAACCGACGCGGAACTGGCCGGCGTGAAGCGCCGGGTGGACCGGACCAACCAGCGCCGCAACGATCTGGCCGAGGAACTGGACCGCGCGCTGCTTGTCTGGCTTGAAACCCAGGGCCTGCCCAACCCGGAGGCCCCGCTCCACTCCGAGTCGCCGGGACTGATCATCGACCGGCTGTCGATCCTGGCGTTGAAGATCTACCACACGCGCGAAGAGGCCGAACGCACGGGCGCGCCCGCAGGCCACGCCGGCCGCAACCGCGAGCGGCTGGCCATATTGGAGGAACAGCGCGCCGACCTGGCCCGCTGTCTGGATGCCTTGTGGCGGGAGACCCTGGCCGGGACGCGGCGTTTCAAGATCTACCGGCAGTTGAAGATGTACAATGACCCGTCTCTGAACCCAGCGATCTACCGAAAACAATCCAATGAACCGGATGTATAACTCGCACTTTCCGGGCTGCCCATTGACGTAGCACGGGGTTATGCGTATAAAGAGGGCCTGAGGAGCGCAATTCCCAAGCGCAGGTTTTCAGCCGGCGGCAATGCGGCTCAACCTGGCGTCTGGGTATACGCGCTCACGGCAAACCCATGACGCACGAGGACAGATCCGGGACTCCCGGCCGCAAGAAAACAACCCCCGCGGGTACGGGACCCGCTTTCCAGCACTACCAGGCGGCCGTGCATCTGTTGCAGCAAGGGAAATACGAAAAGGCGCTGGCCGCCTTTCAAAAACTGCTTCCCGAGGCGCCGGCCGAAATCAAGGAGCGCTGCCAGATGTACATCAGCACCTGCCAGCGGCAACTGGAGCGGCCTAGTCTGGTCTTCGCCACGCCCGAGGAGCACTACGACTACGCCATCTCGCAGTTGAACACCGGCTACTTCGAAGAGGCGCGCGAGCAGTTTAGCAACATTCTGGCTGCCCATCCCGGCGCAGACTACGCGTTTTACGGGTTGGCCCTTCTGGACTCCATCACCGGGCGCACGCAGGATTGCCTCAGCAATCTGGCCCGGGCCATCGAACTGAACCCCAGGAACCGGCTCCAGGCCCGCGCCGACAACGACTTCCAGAGCATGGTGGACGATCCTCGCTTTACCGAGTTGCTGTATCCTGAGATTCCCTAAGGCCTCTTTTGAACTCTGCGATCCCAACCAGCACCCCACCATCGAGTCAGGAACTGTCTCAGCAGCCGTCTGCCGGAACGGAAGAGCCAGCCTTCGTCCAGCCCTTGCGCGTAGTGGCCATCGGGGGCGGCACGGGGCTCTCAACGCTGCTGCGCGGATTGCGCCAGCATGTAACCGCGACCGGGCATCCCGCTGCCGCGCCGGGGCCGATTTCCGACCTGGCCGCCGTGGTCACCGTGACCGACGACGGAGGCTCCTCCGGCCGCTTGCGCAAAGGCTTCAACATGTTGCCCCCCGGCGACCTGCGCAACTGCATGGTGGCGCTCAGCGAGGAAGAGGACCTGCTGGCCCGGCTTTTCAACCATCGCTTCCGCGCCGGCGATGCGCTCAAAGGGCACAACTTCGGTAACCTCTTTGTGGCCGCGCTGACGGAAATTACCGGCGACTTTGGCCAGGCAATCCAACTGGCGTCGAGAATTCTGGCCACCCGTGGCCGCATCTACCCGGTGACCACTGCAAACGTTACTCTGGTGGCACACATGGATGATGGCTCGCTGGTGCGCGGCGAAACCAACATCACCGCCAGCCGCCGCCGGATCGTTGAGTTGATGCTCGACCCCGCGGACGCCGCGCCGCTGCCCGAGACGCTGGAGGCCATCGAACACGCCGGTCTCATCACCGTGGGGCCGGGCTCGCTCTATACCTCGCTGATCACCAATCTGCTGGTGCGGGGCATTCCCGCAGCCCTGGCCAGCGCCCGCGGCGTGCGCGTATACATCTGCAACCTGATGTCCCAGGCCAACGAGAGCCTGAATCTCACCGCCTCCCAGCACATCGAGCGTATTTACGAGCACACCCGCGCGCCCATATTCGACTACGCGCTGGTCAACACTGCATCCTTTTCGCCCCAAACGCTGGCCCGCTATGCGGCTGAGGGCGCGTCGCCCATTATTCCCGACATCGAACGCATAGAAGCTCTCGGCGTGCGCGTCCTCGCCGGCAATTTCGCCAGCGAGGAAAGCGTCGTCCGCCACGCCGCCGGCCCGGTGATCGGCGCCCTGTTCGCGTTGGGACGCGCCGCGCCTGCCCGGCGAACCTGGAAGATATAGCGGATTTCGCTTCCCCATTCCTCCCGCGTTGAAGTAAAGTAGAGCGGCGCGGCCAAGCGTCTGCGCTGCGTAGTCAAACAGGAGGAAGTATGCGCAAGACCCCAATTTGGATCACTTTGAGCTGTTGCCTGTTCGCCTTGGCTGTCGTCGCCCTGGCGCAAGCCGTTAGAAAGCCCGGCCTGTGGGAGATGACTGCCAACATGACCTGGCAGCAATCGCCCTTGCCACCGGGTATAACACTGCCCCCGGGCATGAAATCGCCTTACAGCGGCATGACCACCACCACGCAGGTTTGCCTGACCCAAGCCATGATCGACAAGTACGGTGCGCCGATGTCGCAGAACCGCGACTGCCAGATCACCAACATCCAACTGAGATCCTCCAGCATGAGCGCCGACATGGTGTGCAGCGGGAAGATGAGCGGCAAGGGAACGGTTGAGTCCTCATGGACAGACGGCAACCACGCCAAGGGCAAGGTGCATTTTGCGGGAACGATGCAGTCTGGCCAGAACTCGATGCCGGTCGAGTGGACGGTTGAGTCTTCGTCTGTTTACAAAGGCCCCGATTGCGGCAGCGTCGCTCCGCTCCCCATGCCAGCCGGCAAGTAGCTTTGCGTCAACGGTTTACAGCTCTCGCTGAAGTATGCGGGGTGCTGGGTTCCCACATCTCGATTTTGAGATGTGGGAACCCTTACCCCTCCACCGTCCGCTTCAATTGCCCGCAGGCTGCGTAGATGTCGCGCCCGCGCGGCTTGCGCACATAGGTGGGAATCCCCTCAGAAGTCAACGTGCGGCGGAACCGCTCCGTGGCTTCGGGTTTTGGAGTTGTGTAGTGGAAATCCGGTCCGGGATTCCAGGCAATCAGGTTGACTTTGGCAGGCAATCCCGTCCGCCGCACCAGCCGGGCTACCTCCGTGGCGAACTCCGGCCGGTCGGTCACCCCGCCCAGTAGGACGTATTCAAAGGTAATTCGCTCGCGGGGGCGGAGCTGCACACTGCGCGCCGCGGCCATTACCGCCTCGATGGGCCACTTGCGGTTGATGGGCATGATCTCGCCGCGAATCGCATCGTTGGGCGCGTTCAGGCTGATAGCCAGCTTGGGTCGCACCTCTGCCGGTTCCAGGGCAAATCGCTCGATGCCGGGCACGATCCCCGAGGTTGATACCGTCATCCGCTGCGGGCTCAGCCCCACTTCCCGAACCAGCAGCCGCACCGCCGCCATGAAGTTGTCGTAGTTCAAGAACGGCTCGCCCATGCCCATGAAGACCAGGTTCACGCGGTCCCGGCCTACCTCGACGCTGTGACGGTCAAGCACCGCAACCACCTGGCCGGCAATCTCGCCCGCGCTCAGGTTGCGTTGCAAGCCGAGTTTGGCCGTCAGGCAGAACTGACAGTTGACGGCGCAGCCCACCTGGCTGGAGACGCAGATGGTGGCCCGGTGCCAGGTCTTCTCTGCTGCGTTCTTCCGGTCCCCATCCTGCGAGCCTGGATCGGTCCCGTCCCCATCGCTCCCGTCGCCGATTTCGCCGTCGTCGCCTTCAGGCATCCAGACGGTCTCCACGGTTTCTACCCCAGTCTGCGCGTCCTGGCCGTGCCCCTGGCCCTGGACCAGATAACGCTCCGTCCCATCCATTGACTGGAAGACCTGCGCAATCCGTGGTCGGCCCACTTCCCAGCCTTCGGCGGCCAGCCGCTTGCGCAGCGGTTTGGGTAAAGTAGTGATTTCATTTAATTCCGTAAGCCATTGGCGATACAGGGCTTCCGCCAACTGCTTGCCACGCCAGGCCGGCTCGCCCACAGCCGCCATCCGCGCCGCCAGTGCTTCCGTGTCCAAACCAAAGAGCGGAATGCGGCTCGCACCGGCCGGGTTTTTGGCGTCCAATGGAACGAGTTGGCTGGAATTTCCCTTCACGGCTGGGTCGAGCATAGAGCATTTTTTCCCCTCATGCAGCCCTGGCTACCCCAGCTGGGTTGAAATCCAGGCCATTGTTCGCGGATCGCAGGCTTTCATCGCAGGCCGCGGCGCTGCGGGCAGCGTACCGGCTGAGCCCACATTGGCCTACAATCGAGCTTGAATCCGTGACTATGAACCCCGAGCGAAATCTTCGCCGCACCGTGCTGCCGAACGGCCTGATCGTCCTGACCGAGCGCATGGACCACCTGCGTTCTGTAGCCATGGGGGTGTGGATCAAGTCCGGCTCCCGCTGCGAGCTCGCCGAGACCAACGGAATCTCCCATTTCGTGGAGCACATGCTCTTTAAGGGCACTCGTTCCCGCACCGCCCAGCACATCGCCCGGGAAATGGACTCCATCGGCGGCAACCTGGACGCCTTCACCGGCAAGGAGACCATCTGCTTCAACGTCAAGTCGCTGGCCGACCACGTCCCCATTGCTTTGGATGTCCTGACCGACCTGGTGCTCAACCCGGTCTTCGCCGCTATCGATATCGAGCGCGAGCGCGGCGTGATTCTGGAAGAGATCAAGATCGACGAGGACAATCCCGACGTGCTGGTTCACGAGCTCTTTACGCAGAGCTTCTGGAAGGACCATCCCCTGGGCTGGCCCATCATGGGCACCTCGAAGACCGTCGCGCGCCTCGACCGGGAGAAGCTCTTTGCCTATCACGGCGACCGCTTTCACGGCGGCAACATGATTTTCTCCGCGGCCGGCAACCTGGACCACGACCGCTTTGCAGAGGAAGTGGGAGCCAAGTTCTCCACCCTGGCCGGCGGCGAGACATTGCACGAGTTGCCTGCGCCCGAGCCCGGCGCCCGCATCGTGCTGCGCAACAAGAAATCCTTGGAGCAGGTGCAGATCTGCCTCGGCGTCCCTGCTCCGCCCATCACGGACGAAAACCGCTACGTCACGCTCATCCTGAACACGGTCCTCGGCGGCGGCATGAGTTCGCGCCTTTTTCAGACCATCCGCGAGGAGCGGGGCATTGCCTACTCCATTTACTCCGACCTGAGCCCCTATCGCGACACCGGAACCCTCTGCGTCTACGCCGGAACCTCGACGGGCAAAGCCCTCGAAGTGGTGGACCTGATCCTGGCCGAGTTCCGCAATCTGAAGGAGACCGCGCTCAGCGAAGAAGAACTGACCCGCGCCAAGGATCAGCTCAAGGGAAACATCCTGCTGGGCCTGGAGAGCTCGAACTCGCGCATGGCCAACCTGGCCCGCCAGGAGATGTACTTCCACCAGTTCATTACCGTGGACGAGATCATCGCCCGCATTGACGCGGTGGACGCTTCACAGGTGCATACCATGACCCAGCGACTGTTCGACGCAGATCGCATCGCCGTGACGCTGCTGGGACGCCTGGACGGCGTCAAGCTCAGCCGGAAGAAGCTGGCGTGTTGAAGAGCAGCTTCTAGCCCCAGGGATTCGTTCCCGCAATCGCTATTGACGGCGAACGCGGGCATGAACGGCTGGAAGCTGAAAGCTGCCTTTTTGAAATTTCAGCAAACTTGTTTATACTTAAATCTATGAGTCAGTCGCCACATGCCGCCAGGCATTTCGCTTGTTGTCCCTGTTGCCGCTAGCAACAGCCTCCCTCTGCGACTGAAAATCCATTCTGCATTGGCAATCTTCTGAGGATAGCTGTTTGTGCCTCCGCACATGCAGGGGCATAAGACTTTTTCCCCGCTTTGCTGTTGCAAAGGGATGTTTCCGCCGCACGATTCTTCCTCCCAATCCAGCTCTCATGAAGGAGAAAATTCCATGCGTATCTTTGTAACTTCTTTCGCTTCATCAGTGTCCAACCGCCTGTTCGCAGCACTAGCTCTGCTCCTTGTTCTTCCCTTTGCCGCCCACACAGCGCAGGCGCAGAGCCTGGGCTATGAAGGCCCCACGGGCGTCTTCGTCACGCCTCTTGCCTACACCTCCGCATCTCCAGCCAATGGCCTTGGAAAACCCTCCGTCTCCTATCACTTTCTGGCCGGCGGGCCGGTGATCGGCGACTTCAGCACCGTCTCCATCACTGAAGGCTTTGCCAAGCGCTTTGAGGCTGGCTATACCAGCGAGATTCACGCCGGCCCAGACCCCACCGGCCTTTGGGCCTCCGACTTCAGCATCGTCCACGCCAAAGCCACCATCGTGCCCGAGAACGCCGGAAAGACCAAGTGGGTTCCGGCGATCGCCGTGGGCGGAATCTTCCGCTTCAACGACAACGATGCGTTCGACGGAACCAGCGGGCAAACCACAAAGAACGGCGACATCTATGTAGTGGCGACCAAGATCGTCACTCAAACCAAAAAGGTTCCTGTGCTGCTCTCGGCTGGCCTGCGCGGCACCAATGCTTCGCTGTGGGGCCTGGGCGGCAACGCTCCCAACTGGACGGCGCGCGGCTTTGGCGCGCTGGCCCTGGTGTTCACGGGCCCCAACAAGAGCACCATCATCGTGGGCTCCGAGGTCTCGCAGCAGCCGAAGCAGATCAAGGCCGGCGCCGGCTCGGCCCTCGACATTCCCACCTCCGAGGTCTACGCCGTGCGCATCGTTCCTTTGCCTAAGCACAAGCTCAACATTGATGCCGGCATTCTGCATGCGGGCGGCAATGTCGGCAGTCCCGGTGTGCCCTTGAACCTGAATGCCCGCGCCCGCGTGGCCTTCGGCATCTCCTACGGCTTCTAAGACCGCAGCTTCTAGCCTCTAGCCCCAGGGATTCGTTCCCGCAATCGCTATTGACGGCGAACGCGGGCATGAACGGCTAGAAGCTAGAGGCTTAAAGCTGCCTTTTCTGAGCGCCCCATTTCCCTTCCGCGTCTGTACGTTGTAGCATTCTGTCGAAGGGGCAGGCCAACTTCCGGCCTGCTCCACGAGGCGCTGGAATCTCATGAATCGCAAGCTTTCGCTCTGTCCTGGCCGCCGCGGCAGCCAGGGCTACCTGTTGCCCGACGGCTCCCGGAGGCCCAACGGCTTTACGCTGATGGAACTGCTGATCGTCATGGCCATCATCACCATCCTGATGCTGCTGGCCATCCCGACCACGCAAAAGCTCTTCAAGCACTCCCATGAGCTTTCGGCAAAGAAGTCCTTGCAGACCATCCAGCAGGTGCAGACGATGTACGAGAGCGACTATCCAAGCAACGGCTTCGCCTGCAATCTTGCCTACCTGGGCGGGGATCCCTCCGCTGGACCGCCCTCTCCCACATCCGCGCAGATGCTGCCCCAGGATTTGGCCAGCGGCTTCAAGTCGGGCTACATCTTTGCCATCGGCAATTGCACCAAGATGACGGCCAACGGCACGGACCGGGTCACCAGCTACACGGTCACCGCCGTCCCCGCGACAGTGGGAAAATCCGGCGACCTTGGCTTCTGCCTCGACCAGTACGGCGCCATTAAATCCGACCCCGCGGGCGGCACCAACTGCACCCAGCTCGTCCAATGAACCTGGGTAAACGCTTGCGGCGCGGCGGCCCGCTTCTGGCCACTGCGCTGCTGTCAACCTGCCTCTGCGCTCAACAGCGTTCGCCGTCCGCGAAGGATCTGGCCCAGCGCGTCGACCGTCACTACAACCAACTGCACTCGCTCAAAGCCGGTTTTGCCGAGAGCTATGAGGGCCTGGGAATCCAGCGCGCCGAGAGCGGCACGCTGCTGCTGCTCAAGCCCGGCCGCATGAGGTGGGAGTACAGCGCGCCGGCCGGCAAGCTCTTCCTGCTCGACGGCAAATACGCCTCGTTCTACTCCCGCGGCGACTCTCAGGTCCAGCGCATCCCGGCCAAAGAACTGGACGACCTGCGCTCGCCGCTGCGCTTTCTGCTGGGCCACACCGAACTCGAAAAAGAGTTGACCAACCTTACGCTGGCTGGCGCCCCCAACGGCCGCTTCACGCTCACCGGCCAGCCCAAGGGTCAGCAAGAGCGTGTCAGCCGGGTCACGCTCACCGTGACCGCCGGCGGCGTCATCGCCGGTATCGAAATTGAAGAAACCGACGGCGCGCTGACCCGCTTTACCTTCACCGGCGAAGTGCCCAACGCGCCGGTTCCCGCCGATGCCTTCCACTTCACCCCACCCCCCGGCGTGCCGGTGGTGGATGCGTTGCCGCCGGTATAAGTACAGTGGTCAGTGCAAAGTGACCGGTCGCCTCGATGAATTGGGAATGATTCGAGCGGCATAATCCGCACTTGAATTAGGTTTCATACTTCCCAGAAGCAGAGTGGAAGCAAGATGCCCTCAATAAACTGCTGACCACGGATTACTGATCACTCGTACCGCAGCGCCTCGATGGGGTCCAGGTTGGCCGCGCGGATGGCGGGAATCATGCCGCTCACCAGGCCGGTAACGACCAGAATTCCAGTAGCCACAATGATCGAAGACGGCGAGATGATAAGACGGATATCCGCCGACTCGGCATTCTTGGCCAGGGCGCTGTAAAAGGTAATGCGTCCCACCATCAGTGAGACCAGGTAAGCCAGAGCGATGCCTGCCACGCCTCCCACGCTGGTGATGGCCAGCGCTTCGGCCAGGAACTGGACAAGGATGTGATGTCTGCGCGCGCCCAGCGCCTTTTCGATGCCGATCTCGCGGGTACGCTGCTGCACGGCCACCAGCATGATGTTCATCAGGCCGATGCCCGCTATACCGAGCGTGAGCGCGCCCACCAGCGAGAGCAGCACCTGCAAGGCAATGGTAAGAACATTGAACTGATGCAGTTGGGTCATCAGGTTGGCCACATGAACGGCCTCGTGGTCCGAGGGGCGGAAGTGATGGGCCGCGCCCAGGGTCTCGCGCAGAGCCTTCTCGGCCAGTTGGTTGTCGCCATGGTAGCTGAACCAGACCCCATCAATGTACATCGTGTCCTTCAGGTCGCTCATGGTGTTGAAGGGTATGTAGATCTGGCGGTTGATGTCGTTGTCGTCGCCCTCCTGCATCTTGGGGCGCAACACGCCGACAACGGTGAAGAGTTCGCCATTCAGGCGGATCGTCTCGCCCAGCGCCCAGCCGCCGGAAAAGAGCTTGGTCTTGGCCTCAGAGGCGATGACGCAAACGTGCGCCCGCTGCTGGTCCTCTGCGCCGTTGAAGAAGCGCCCCTGATCGGGATCCATCTTCAGAATGTCCTGATAGGAGGGTCGGACCCCGTTTACCGTCCAGGTGTAGGTGTGCAGATCGTTCTGCACTGTGACGTCCTTCGATGCGAAGGGCGAGATATGCGTGATGCCCGGAACGGCGTTGGTAACGCGATCCACATCGTCAAGTGTGAAGCGTATCCGGACCCCTGCCTTGTCTCCGCCGGCCTGCTCGGTCGTCTTGCCCGGGAAGTAACCGATGGTGTTGGTGCCCCACTCGGCGAAGATAGTCTCGATGGCGCGGCTGAACCCGGCCCCGTAAGCCAGCAGCAGCACCACCGTGGCAATGCCCCAGGCCATGCCGATCATGGTGATGGCGGTGCGGCGGCGGTTGTAGAGCATCGCCTCCCAGGCCTGGCCCAGAATGTCTTTTAACATGAAAGCACCTTCTAAGTTCCTAGTCCCTTAGTCCCCAGTCCCTAGTCCCCGATCTTCACTCCCTCCGCAGCGCCTCGATAGGGTCCATTTGCGCCGCCTTGCTGGCCGGATAGAGCCCAGCGGCCACGCCGCTCAACACCAGAGCTCCCAGGGCCAGCGCAGCCGACCACGGCACTAATTTCGGCGGATCCCAACCCGGCATCTTGTCGGTCAGCACTAGCTGCAAAAGCCACATGAACGCCGCCGAGAGCCCAATTCCAATCACACCGCTGATGCCGGTCAACAACAGCCCCTCCCAGAAGAACTGCGACAGAATGCTGCGCTTGGTGGCTCCGATCGCCTTCAGTACGCCGATCTCCCGCGTCCGCTCAGTCACCGAGACTAGCATGATGTTGATGATGCCCACCGCCCCCAGGCCCAGCGTCACAATGCCCACCCCGCCCAAAAACACGTCCATCGCATCGAAGATGGCGCCAATCATCCTCTCTTCCTTAATGGTGTCCCACTCGTTGAAGGCGTCCGTCAGGCTGGGGTCGAAGCCATGGTTGTCTGCGATCACCCGGTGCACCGCGGCCACGGCGGCCGTAGCCTCGCCCTTGGTGGTTGGCTGGTACTGCACGGAGAAGACCGCGTCGCGGGGAATGTTGTTCCCCTTCAGTGGATAGAGCTCCAGCATCGTAGTGATGGGAACGTAGATCTTCTGATCGTCCCAGGTGTTGTTGCCGCGGCCTATCTTGTCCACCTGTCCGACAACAGTGAAGGCTGTGCCGTTGATGGTAACGATCTCGCCCAGCAGCGGATGGCCGGGAAAGAGCAGTTGGGCTATCTTCTGCCCCAGCACCGCCACGCGGCGGTTTTCGCGAAGGTCGGCGTCGTCCAGAAAGCGGCCCTGGGCCATGGGAATATAACGCACCACCGTACAGTTGGGCTCGACCCCGGTCACATGCCCTGAGGTGTTGTTCCACTGGCTGACTTCGTAGAGGTCCGAACGAACCAGCTCAGCGGTGACGCCACGCAGCTCCGGCAGCCGGCGCATCTCTGCCTCGTCGCGCAGCGTCAGCTGGTAGGGCCGCATTCCGGTGTGCTGGTTGGGCAGCGCTGGAATGGTGCCGTTGAACATCAGCACCAGATCGTTGCCCAGTGAGGCGAAATTCTTGTGCTGGCCGCTGCGAAAGCCCTCGCCAAGGCCCACCAGTACCAGCAGAGAACCCACGCCCCAGGCAATCCCGAACATGGTCAGGAAGGTGCGTAGCTTGTTGGCCATCATCGCGCGGAAGACCTGGCCGAGAGTGTCGGAGAAATTCTGCATGACGGTTGGACGCCGAGGGATGGCGCTTGGAGAGTGATACGCGGCAGGCGGAGTTTCAGTTCCCGCAACAGGCGGGCAACCCTCAGCAACGGGAATATGGCAAGCAGGACGCTACTTAGTTCCCGCTGGCGATTGCCGGGACCATTTGCAGCGGTTCGGACAGGGTGAACAGCAGAACGTCGCCCGGCTCCAGCGTGGCCTGCGGATGGCTGATCAACAGATGGGCAGTCACCGCGCCGGCCCCGATCAGGCCGCCGGTTACTGCGCCAACCGGGCCGCCCAGCATCGCGCCTGCCGCAGCGCCCGCACCCACCGCCCCGCCATACTCGATGCCGTCGCGTTTCAGGCGCGAGTCCGGCCGAATCGTACCTTCGTCCCCTACTTTGGTTCTGGAGCCCGGGGCTCCGGAAACCTCCGCGTACAGCCGGTAGCGCGTGCCGTCGGGCAGAGTTACCGTCTCCGGCCGCAGGCGCATGGTGCCGTGACCGCCCGGATGGCCGCTGGAAACCTCGGCCACGCTGCCGTCGATCTCCGCTCCGGCGGGAATCAGCACTTGGCCGCCCTGCAACACGTCCGAAGCCACCCGGCTGCTGAATGCTTCGCCCTTCTTACTCGACGCCGTCGAAAGCCGGTCAAGCAGCCGGACTCGAATGGTGGTTCCTTCGCCGAGCTCGCCTGGCCGCGGCGGGTGCGGATGCACGATATCGCCGTCCGGCTCGTCGTGGTAGGCTCGCTCTACCAGGACCGGCTGGGCGGGCGCTTGCGGCGACACCAGCACAATTCCGTCATCCGTGCCATCCGCTCCGGAGGCCGGATATTTGATCGAGGGATCGGCCGATGCGGGCTGCGGCGGCCCTGCCTGCGACTGGGCAGCGGCCTGAGCTGGGCTAGGCGCGGATGGCTGCGCGGACATCGGTTGCCCGGCCGGAGGCTTGGCCTGCGGCGTGCCGGTGGTGACGATCATGTCGTCCGCCGGAGGATTCGAGGTTCCCTGGTAGGGGTTGGACGGCCTCGCCTCCTGCGCTCCCAGAGCGGCAGTGGCCGCGGCAAGCAGGACACACACAAGAATCGGCCGGTTCATGCCAGTCTCCATTTTGGGGGTCTCCATTTCGTGCTGTCTCTTTCTTGCGGGCTAAAGTCTCCCTGAATCTTCAAACCCAGCCTGAGCCGGAGAGTTTCGCGAGGGGCGCGCTTGCCAGCCCGTCGCCAGCTCACCCAATGTAAGGCTAGCGCGGACCAGCAGGAGAAGACGCGGCCGTAGGCCGGGCAGGTGCCTTGTACGGCACGAATCAGCAAAGACAACCCGCCTGCGAAGGGAATTGCAACCAAGGAAATAGCCAGCAGATCACGCTAGAGTTGCACGAATGTTGAGGAGAGTTCTCGGAGTGCCGGGTAATCCTTGAGGTCTGCTCCCGCTACCTGGGTCACCAGCGGTCCAACCCCAAGTGATGAGAGCTGCTCGAACAGATCCGCCGGATGCTGTTTGGCGCGTTCGACCAAATCCGGGAGTAGAGACTCGATATAGGCCCGGTCATTTTCCGTAACAACTGCCTGCAAATCTGGATGGACAAGAAAGCTCAAGCTATCTTCCTCATCCCTAAGCACAAAGAGGATGATCGACGCGCTTTGCGACGCGGCGTAGCGCCGATCCTGCGGCCTGTACTCCAAGGCACAGAACCGACGTTGGCGGTTTTGGTCCGATTTGAAATTCTCTACGTTCAAATCCATTAGTCCGTTGATAGGCATCCGAGATCGTATCGGCAACGTTCTGCAAAAGTTCATTATTTGATAGCCGGCCGAGGCACTTCGCGAAGCCGTTGACTGCCGACACTGTCTTCCAATCGTCCGGTAGTGCTTGTACCGTTTGCCAAAGTTTATCAGCATCCAAAGCCAGCACAACCCTGTGGAAATCAAGGAGTTGCTCTGAAGATACATCAGGGTATATGCGCGGATCAAGGTAGCGGGATGCGAGGAAGCCTTTGTGCAGGTCCGCTTTGGGACCGCCGAAAAGGTGTCCGTGATCGACAAAGAACGCGTTAAGCCAGCCTTCTGCGTCCTCAACAAAGACCGCTTGTCGGTTATCGACGTGCTCCGCGCAAATGTCGACCAGCCATGCCAGCCAAAAACTGGCCTGATTACGGACCCGCTTAAAGCTGGTTCCAGGGAGGATTTCCAGCAGGCGAACCCCATCCCCGCCCAGGAAGCGTGAGCCGAAGCACAAGCCTGAGGCTGGCCGAAGACGCCCCTCCGGGGTTTGCATCCAGCAGTCTGTGTTCTGGTCGAGGAAGGAATCGGTGACCAGCAGCGGCTTCCAGGAGGGAACAGCCAGCCCGCAGAGGCGATAAAGCTCGCTTCCCATGCTCTCGTTGAAGGGCAGGTTGGGCCCTTGCAGGTTGTTGGTGAACTTGGCTACGTAAACCAATCCATCACTCGCCTGAACCAGAATGGGTTGCGAGCCACCACGAAGATTACGAATATACTGCGTCGCAACCACAAAATCTTTTCCAAAGGCCGGCATGGTCCCTCTCATAAACCAAAGATTTACAACATAACCTTCTTATTCACATTTTCTGGGACTATACCAAGCAACTCATCAACCAATATGAGGGAGAGCCAATGAGTACTCCTCATTCAAATGTTCAAACCGATGCTTCCAGACAAAACTACTCCCCGCGCTCCATGGCTTGGAGTGTCCGTCGTCTTCTGGCCTGGAAGTAATCTTACCGTAGAGTGTTACAGTAATCTTACCGTAGAGTGTTACTTTTTTTCCTGTCAAGTAATAAATGTTAGAATCTGTGCATAATGCGCCAAAAGTTGTAGAACTGCACGATAAGTTGTAGCGATTGCATAACAGACATCACGTACCAGGCGGAATATCTGGTGCGTCTCTTCGACATGGATGTAGCACCGGGCGGTTACAGAAGGCGAACTGTGCTCCATCAGGCGGTCCAGCGTCAAACGGTCCATACCGGACTGTGAGGCGCGGGTTCCTTAGATTCTTCCAATCATTCCTCTAGCGCCTTGGGCGCTTGAGTGCCGGCTTAACGCATTGAAGGAAATAACCTCAATGCGTGTATGTTGCTATTTTTCGGGCGCCAGCCTGTTCATTGCCCTCCTGGTATCCACGTCATCGTGGTGCCAAAACCCGCACCCACGATCAGAAGCAAAGATATTCCTCGTGAGTGACAGCCGGGCAGGAACCGGAAACACGACTCCGGCAACCGCGACAAGTCCACCTGTTGACGGAACTCCTGCCAGTGGAGTTCCATCTCCGCCTGCGTCTTTGCCGCATGCAAAGACGCTCCCCGTGAGTGACAACCGGGCAGGAACTGGAATCACGAGTCTGGCAACCTCGACAAGCGCAACTGTTGCCAAAACTCCTGCCAGTGGAGCTCCATCTCCGCCTGCGTCTTTGTTTGACGCCCTGGGCAACCACTTCGCGCCGGTCATGGCCACCGTCGAAGTCGTTGGAGAGGAGCGGGAATTGGAGACCAGCCGACCGGAACCGTATCAAGCAGGCGGCCAGGAGGTTATTACCACCGCAGGCGCATTTGGGGATATCTCAAGATTTCTCCAGATGTTTCCCGGTGTCGTGGCCACGAGCGACCTGAGCAATGAAGCAGTGGTGCGCGGTGGACATCCGATGGAGAACCTGTTTCTGGTAGACGGCATCGAGGTGCCGAACATCAATCATCTGGCAACGCTGGGCACAACCGGCGGCTTTGGCCCGATGATTGACGCTGGAGTCGTCCAAGGGCTAAAGATGTACACCGGGGGTTACGACGCCCAATATCCGGAACGGCTTTCGTCGGTGACCGAGATTCAAACTTTGGATCCCGCGAATTTGACTGAACATGCGGAAGTCGATCTGGGGATCCAGGGAGTTGGCGGACTCTCCGAAAAAGCGCTGCACGGGGGGGATCTGCTCGTCTCGGCACATCACGGCATTCTCGCAGTGATGAACGCCGCCGGTATAAATGACATGCCGTCGTATACAAATGAACTGACCCGCTTTCGACACAACGATGCTTCCGGCAATCGACTCTCTCTGTTGAATGTTGCGGGATGGGACTCTTACCAAGTCGCCCCTTGCTTAGCTGACCCCTATGAGACCAGCACCATCTCTTCGCAATATTCCGGATGGCGCGAGACAACAGGGGTCGAGTTGCAGCGCGTGTATTCGACGCACTCGTTCGCCGTCGCCAGTATCAGCGACTCGGAACAAATCGAACACATTCACCAGCAGGACGAGATCATCGGTTCCACGAGTGCCCATGTTCTCGATATGCGCTGCCCAATCCCCGCATCGGACTTTCAGCCAACACCGGTCTACACGGAAGACTCAAACAGCGCGTTCAGCTCCGCGAGCTATAACTATGAATGGAGTGTATCCCGGTTTGCGCTGTCGGCTGGGAGTGCATTCTGGCTGCAGCGACCGCATTACCAGATCGACCAACCAATAGGTGCTTTCTCGCCGTATTTCGCCGCTCCCGTTCGGGCAGATTCCACATCCTTCACGTCTGATTTCTCAACTGGAGAAACCGGATCCTATGTACAGCTGACAGTACATCTGGCAAAGGCCCTCGAGTTGAGCGCGGGAGGGCGGCTGCAGACGTTTGCATTAGGCAACCACTACACGCTTACTCCGCGCGTGAGCATGCGATATAGGCTCAGCGATTCTATAGGAATTCATGCGGCATTCGCCAGCTATGCACAATTGCCCCCGTACGTGTATATGCTGTCGTATCCGGAGAATCGATCTTTGTTGCCCATGCGGTCAACTCACGAAGTAGTGGGGATGGACCTGGGTTTTGTACCGTCGTCGGAGATTCGCATTGAAGCCTATAACAAGGAATACAGAGATATTCCAGCCTCAACAGAGTATCCGTCCGTAACCCTGCACAACATGGTGGACATGCTTGGTCAACAGTTTGTCTGGCTTCCCATGAACAGCGGCGGAAGCGGCGCCTCGTCCGGGATAGAACTCTCGGACCTCACTCGAATTGGTTCCAAATTAGTTGTGCGCGGATCGATAGCCTATTCGCGAGCTATGTTCGCAGGGCTCGATCATGTCTCCCGGCCGAGCAATTTTGATTTCCCATGGATCCTGAATCTCGCGGTGCTCGAGAGTTTTGGCCATGGCTACGAAGTGTCAGCCAGATATGGATATGCAACCGGCCGCCCCTATACTCCATTTGATCTCCCTGACTCAATTGCTCAGGATCGGCCTATCTATGATGTCTCTGAGATGAACGCTCTCCGGGCGCCCTACTTTGCCCGGCTGGATGCGCAGATAAACAAAGACGCCATGGTCCATCGTCTTCATCTTGAGATTTATGCTGGAGTGAATAACATTCTTAACCGATCCAACTTGCTTTCCTACGTGTGGGAGCCACAATACAACCCCAAGGGGAAAAGGCATAATCCTGTTGGTGAAATCGATCAGATGCCGATTTTCCCCAACTTCGGGCTACGCTATATCTTCCGGTGATCTTCTCCACGGAGAAGTACATGACCCCGATTCTTTGGTCCACTGGTCTTCCAACTCCGCTCATTTCAACCCATGAGCCTGCCGTGAGAATTCGGCAGTCTTGGCTTGTTGATTGGGCGCATGTTTCGTCGTTGGAATGGTTTAGGCAGGTGTGACCGTCGCCACACCGGCTGGCGCCGCCCGGTTTGCTAGAATCCGTATGGTAGATACCCACTTTTGAGCGCTGGACGGAGAGAAGATTCACAACGTGCATCAGCTTCTGGAAACGATTCAAAGCGCCGCCGGAGAAGCTCTTGCCGTGGATCGCCGTCCCCAACTGAATGACCGGCTGCTGCACCGCATTGCGAGGAGCGATATGACTGAAATTGTTGCCATCCGTGCCCGCGAGGTTTTGGACTCGCGCGGCAATCCGACCGTGGAAGCGGACGTAATTCTGGAAAGCGGGGCTTTGGGCCGCGCCATCGTGCCTTCGGGCGCTTCTACCGGCGAGCATGAGGCCGTGGAATTGCGCGACGGCGACAAAAGCCACTTCGGGGGCAAGGGCGTCCTGCAGGCCGTGGAAAATGTGGAGACCATGATTGCGCCCGAGCTCGAGGGCATGGACGCGCTCAACCAGCGACTGATCGACCAGACCATGATCGCCCTCGACGGCACGCCGAACAAGAGCAAGCTGGGCGCCAACGCCATTCTCTCCGTCTCCATGGCCGCCAGCCGCGCCGTGGCCCAGACACTGGAGATTCCGCTCTACCGCTATCTGGGCGGCGTGAACGCGAGCATCCTGCCCACCCCCATGTTGAACGTGCTGAACGGCGGAGCACACGCCGACAACAACGTGGATTTTCAGGAGTTCATGATCGTGCCGGTAGGCGCCGAGCGCTTCAGCGAGGCGCTGCGCTGGGCCGCTGAGACCTTCCATACTCTCAAGAGCGTGCTCAAGAAGAAGGGCTACAACACCGCGGTGGGCGACGAGGGCGGCTTCGCTCCCTCGCTCAAGTCCAATACCGAGGCCATCGAAGTGATCCTCGAAGCCATTGAGGCGGCCGGCTACAAGCCCGGCGAGCAGATCGCCATTGCCCTGGATCCCGCCTCCAGCGAGTTCTACGACAAGGAAAAAGGCAAGTACGTCTTCAAGAAGAGCGACAAGCGCGAGCTGTCGAGCGAGGAGATGGTGAGCTTCTACGACAACTGGACCCGCCAGTATCCCATCGTATCCCTCGAGGACGGCCTGGCCGAGGACGACTGGGCAGGATGGCGCATCCTCACCGAGAAGCTCGGCAGCCGCATTCAGATTGTCGGCGACGACATCTTCGTCACCAACGTCAAGCGCTTGCAGCGCGGCATCGACGAAGGCGTGGCCAACTCCATTCTCATCAAGGTCAACCAGATCGGCACCGTCACCGAGACCCTGGAAGCCATTGACCTGGGCCGCCGCTACGGCTATACCTCGGTCATCTCGCACCGCTCCGGCGAAACCGAGGACACCTACATCGCCGATCTGGCCGTGGCCACCGGCGTGGGCCAGATCAAGACTGGCTCCGTCAGCCGCACCGACCGCATCTCCAAGTACAACCAGTTGCTCCGCATCGAAGAGGAATTGGGCTCCGGCGCGGTCTACCTGGGCCTGGAAAGCTTCAACTACAACGGCTAACTGTCGCTTGTCTGAATCGAGCAGGGCATCCCATAAAGCGGGGTGCCCTGTGCGATTGAGCGAAGGCGGATTCCGCCCGGGCTTTACGCGTCTACTTTTCTTCTTCCACAAATCCTGCATCCAGGAAAGAGAGTATTGAAATGTACAAAGTCGTGCTGCTTCGCCACGGAGAGAGCATCTGGAATAAAGAAAACCTTTTTACCGGTTGGACGGATGTTGATCTATCGGAGAAGGGCAGAGAAGAAGCTAAGCAGGCCGGCCTAATGCTGAAGGAGCAGGGATATTGCTTCGATCTCGCCTTCACCTCGGTGCTGAAGCGCGCCATACGCACTCTGTGGATGGTGCTGGACGAGATGGACCTGATGTGGATTCCCGTGCAGCGCGACTGGCGGCTGAACGAACGGCATTATGGGGCGCTGCAAGGCCTCAACAAAGCTGAGACGGCAGCGAAATACGGGGAAGATCAGGTGAAACTCTGGCGCCGCAGTTACGACATCCGCCCCCCGGCGCTGGACGAAGAAGATCCGCGTTATCCGGGCAGGGACCCGCGCTATCGCAACGTTCCAAAAGAACAACTTCCCCTCAGCGAATGCCTTAAGGACACGGTGGACCGCTTTCTGCCCTGCTGGCACCAAGTGATTGCTCCCAGCATCCGGTCGGGGAAGCAGGTGTTGATCGCGGCCCATGGCAACAGCTTGCGGGCGCTGGTGAAGTATCTTGAAGACGTGCCGGAGCAGCAGATTGTTGATCTCAACATTCCTACCGGCGTGCCGCTGGTGGAAGAACTCGACGATGACCTGAAATCGATTCGCCATTATTATCTGGGAGACCCCGCACAAATCCAGCAGGCGGTAAGTCGAGCTGCGAGCACAGGCGGAACGAGTCGTTAACTGGGCCAATAGAACGCCTGTTCTTCATCACCGGCGGCGACCTGCGCGTGTCGCTGGCGCAATAGTCTGCCCCGCACGCACAAGAGCCTCCCGCTTGGGAGGCTCTGAAGTTCGTTTGGCCGAAGCCGTCTTTACCGCCAGCGGAACGACCGGATCGCCTCTGGCAGCCGCTCTTCGATGAGTTTGGCGCGCTCGGCCGCGATGCCGCCCAGGTACGACGGCGCCGGCGTGGCCGTCAGCACCAGGGCCAGCGCAATCACTGAGAAGCAAAGTCCCGCAATGCCGGCCGACACCAGCATATGGTACGTGTCTGCGATATCCAGGCCGAAAACCTTGAAGGCGACATGCTCCAGCGGCTTGATGTGCTTGAGAACCGCCAGCGCGAAGAGGAAGAAGAAGACCGCCAGCGATGTCAACACCGCCAGCGTCACATCCAGGCTGCGGTGGAACTTCTGCCGGGCGCTGCAGTGGGTGCATTCGGCAAAATGCTGTTCGTAGTCCTTGCGCATCTCCGGATAAATCCCTGAGATGTCATATCGCCAGCTTGCCAGGATGGCGCCTACGACTCTGTCTGTACATTGGGTTCTTACCATAAGCGTATCGACTCACTTTGCAAAGGATGTGTTCGTCCGCTGTGTTCCGTGCGGCTCACGTAGCAACGGAAGGCCCAGGATCGTAGGAAGCTCCACCGGCCTTGCCGGTTTCAGTGGCGCCCCGCTCTCCTCTGCCTCGCACAAGGCGAAATTCCCTTGGCGTTTCCCTTGCCAATCTACCTGGTACAGAGTGATGCCCGTGTATCTTACCATTGTAACCGAATTTACTTAAAAATAAATAGAAGAAAGCGGTTCGTGCTGTTTTGCCAGCAGCAGCATATTGGCCAACAGGCTTGCCCGGCCGTTCAAGGCGCGCTCGGCCGTCACCCGCGCCAGCTCCGGAAGATTATTGCTTTCAGACAGATGCGCCAGAATCACATACGCCGCCTGGCCATCGTACCCGTTTTCAAGAAACTCCGCCGCCGCCTCGTTGGAGAGGTGACCGACGCGCGAAAGTACCCTCTGCTTCACCGCCCAGGGGTAAGGGCCGTCGCGCAGCATCTCCAGGTCGTGGTTGGATTCGAGCAGCAGCAGGTCCAGGTCCCTCAACTGCGCCTTGACGTTGGGCGGGATGTAGCCCAGGTCGGTGGCATAGCCCATCCCCACCCCCTCGGCGCGGAAAACAAAGCCCACCGGGTCGGCGGCGTCGTGGGGAATGGTGAAGGGGCTGAGGTCGATCTCCCCGATCTCGAAGGGCTCCCCGGCCTGGAAATACTCGACCGCCGGAAGCCAACTCGGGTCCTTTTCCTTGGCCGGCTCGGACTCCCCCTGCGCCTCGACCGTCTCGGAAGCATTTTGTGTATTGACCGGCTCATCGACCCGTGCCCCCGCCTTGCTGTCATCCTGAGCGACCCGGAGCTTTGCGGAGGGGAGTCGAAAGCCTGCCCTGAGCGAGCCGAAGGGGACCTGCGGTTCGTTTTCTTGTCCGTCCTCGACAGCCTCCACCAGATCGCTCTCGTCCGGCTCGCCCTCATCCTCAGCCGCATCCGCCTCCGCCTGGCGCTCCGCGGCCTGCTTGCGAATCTGCTCCAGCCACTGGGCATAGGTCATCTGCCGCCGCGGCGTCAGCCAGCGCATCCAGGCGCGGTGCGTGCCTTCGGTAAAGTAAACCGGAATGTTCAGCTTGCGCGCCGTCACGGCCAGCCCGCCAACGTGGTCGGAGTGTTCGTGTGTGATGACGATGGCGTCCAGCGTCTCCGGCTCCTCCCCGGCCAGCTTCATCCGCCGGAACAGCTCCCGGCAGCTTAGCCCGCAGTCCACCAGAATCCGCGTCCGTCCCCCGGAGACAACCGTCGCGTTGCCCTTCGACCCCGACGCCAGCACCGTGAATCGCACCATGCCTTGAGCATACAGCCAAGGGATGTGCATTGCGTCTGGTGAGTTCTTTCGTGTAGCCGACGGATAGGTCGCCTCATCCTTGATCTGACTAATAAAGTGCCCAGCCCAACCTCTGCGTTTCTTGCGAAGAGGGGGCTGGGCATCGCTTTTCCCGACGAGGCCTACCTCGCCTTGGTCACGGCGATCCGCATCTCGGTGGTTTGAGCTTGCGGGTGTGCGTCGTCGCCTGACCAGAACTCCATGGGCGGTCCGGCGGGCGCGTAACCTTGCCTCCCGATCCACATCACGAAAGTTGCCCAACGGCTACCGGGGTCATGACCCCAGGGGCTGTCGAACTCCTGACCCCACGGCCCGGTCACGACAACCGATGCCACAGAAGTTTTAGGCAAGGACAGTATCTCGAATGGCGCATCAACGCGCGTTCCGGGTAGTACCGGATAACCTGCCACCCAGTTCTTCTCAGGGTCATAGCACCCAAAAGCAGGTCCATCCCGAGTTACACCGATCTTCTCCAGTTGCTTACCGATTTTCTCCAGTTGCTTTTGGACGGCATGATCCGCTGTCCGAGTTTGGGTGAACGATCCTTTCATGGGCAGTACCACAGCTGTCAGCGGACCGGCTTGTTTAATCTCCGGCCGCAAACTGCTCTCGTGAATGCCCAGCGGGTGGGCTTGCTGCGCTTGATCAGAAATGTCGATCTTCGAGTACCCCGCCGGAGGAGTCATGTCAAAATGAGATCGATCAATCTCCGCGTCGACCCGAATGTTCTTGATGTGCATCTGGTAGAGCGGCTTGCCGGGTTCCTGGATTGAAATATCGACGTGATCAGGGTTTCCCGTGGCCGCATCCACCCATAAGTCGAGCGCACTGAGCCCCGGGATCGCGCCAGGGAACGTAGTGCCCGGCTGCGCTTCATGCACCCGGTATCCAATCAGCTTCCTGCTGCCCGTCCATCGTTCGCCAAGCGATTCATCCGCCGTTTTGGGGAGCGATTTGAATTGCTCCACCAGGTCCGGTATATCGGCCTGCTTGCCATCTTCGATCAGGTAGCTTTTCGTCAGATGCATGAGGACAATCTGCCTGCCGCTGCCGTCGGTCCGCAGTTCCGTGCCCCACGAGCAGTTGACCCTGCGGTAGCCCGGAGCCAGATAGGAGAAGTCGATCCCCGTATAGGGCGCCAGCTCGACCGTGTATTCGAGCGAGTGGGCGGACCTCAGTTGTGTGGCCGCGGCTGCGTAAACACGGCCGGCGTTCGATCCTCTTGGAATGAACGCCAGCGTGACGACAACAGCGAGAAGGGCCGCGGTCAACAAGGGCACACGAAACGAAGCGGGATGAATCAATGAATTCGCCAGCGCTCGCAGCCGGCTCGGCGGCCGTTGCTCGACCCGTTCCCGGAACTCCGCAAGCCTGCGATGCAAACGCTCTGCTACAACAGTTGGAACTTCCACTTGAGTGCTCCTTTGTACGAAATCATCCAGATCGTGGTTAGTATCAGGCATGGACATCCTCCTTTTGGACAGTAGGAATCAGGTGGGAGAGCAGCGCGCGCAACCTGGTCCGCGCACGCGCTACGTGTTTGCGCACCGTCGCTTCGCGGCAATCCATGGCCAATGCAATATCGGCATAGGGAATCTCCTCGACAGTGCGCATCAGGATTGCCTGGGCCTGGTTCTTCGACAATCTTCCGATCGCCTGAAGCACTTGCTTGCTCTGTTCCCGATCGGAAACTCCCTGGATGAGGGAGGCCGAGGTATCCGGAATCTCCTCCGGGATGGCGTTCGCATCCTGGCATTTCAGTCGACGGGCTTTCTGCCGCAGCAGGTTATAAGCCGAATGAATGCAAATGTGCAAAACCAACGCGTGCGGGTTTGGGTGCTTTTGAATCTGGCTCCATCGCTTCCAGACGGTAAGCAGAGCCTCCTGGAGAGCGTCGTCCGCGTCGTTGGAATCTCGAACAATGCGCCAGACCGCGCGAATCATTCGATCCTCGATAGGGGCAATCAGCCGCTCATACTCCGATTGCTGATCGTTCATGAAGTCCTTTCCTCCTGAGAGCCTAAACGGAAACGTAACGGAACCATGTTGCTCTTATAGGGGAAACGTTCGCCACTGTCGTTTTGTGGACAGCTCTCTCAGCGATTTGTGGCTAATCAACGAAATGATGCGGAGGTTTGCAGCCTCTTCGCCCTTCGCGAGACTGATGGGGGAAACTCTATGCGGACTGAATTGCTATCCCACCTTCAGCGCCGGGTGCCCCAGATTTCGATCTTGAGACCTGGGAAACCACAACCCTTCCCCTCGGCTCATTTACGGATAATTTCCCTCCATAGCCGCACAATAGAGGCAGTCAGCAGAGCGGGGCCTTTCTGATCCCTGCCGTCTCCCTACTCCCTATTCCCTATTCCCTGTTCCCTGATCTTCCAGCGCCTCTCCCAGCGTCGAAAATGCATGCAAAAAACGCGCAAAATGCGCAAAATGCCCCTGACAACACTTAATGTCTCCTTGTTTTGCTCAAATCGGGAGACTTCCAGGGCGGCTTTCACGATTCTATGACCATCTGCAAAGCGACTTTCTTGCAGATTTGTATTCGATCAGGTTCTTTGCTGGCCTGCAGGTCGCCCTTTCCAGACCGCCCCGCCGGCTTGCTAACATGCTGACACGCTGACTCGCTAACTTGCTGACCCGCCTGGCTCATCCCCTGTCCCAAACCCATGGTGAAAAGGACCGCAAAATGTGCATAACGCACCTAAAAAAAATCGCCCTTTTCTGAAATGTTTTGCTCAAATCCGAAGACGTCCAGGCCGACGTTCACGATTTTATGACCACCTGCAAAGCGACTTTCTTGCCAATTTGCAGTGAATCATGCTGTTTGCGCGCGTGCAAGTCGACCTCCAGATCGGCATATCCCATGCCCAACGGCCGTTTCCAGGCCGCCGCGCCGGCGCCGCAAAGCGCGGACAGGCCTGCCCGTTGCAGAGAATTACCGTCTCCCGGCGCACAATCGGAATAGAAAGCAAGAGCGGGCTTTACTGACCACTGACCACTGTTCACTGTTCACTGTCCACTGTCCACTGTCCACTGACCACTGTCCACTGGCGTCACCCCCCACCCCCCACCCCCCAAAACACTCATTCCCGTTGCCGCATCTTCGTCCCGGTAGAAAGCACAAGAGGTGCGGAATCAAAAGCTTATCGTCTAGCCTGAAAGGCCGTCCTGTTGTCTAAGTGGTAAACTTTGACCCCGGAAAATCGCGGTTTTTTGATGAATTTGACTGCAAAAAGCCGAGTTTCCCACCCTTGCCGCGCACTTTATGGATTCGGGGTCCCCAACGACGCGGGGCCCCAGCGAGCGGTCTTTGCTTGATGGGGTGGTAGCGACAGGTCTTCGTCGTTGGGGTGATCTAGGGGTGGAATGTGAGATTCACGACCGTTCGTCCGGCAGGTTGGCCGGAATCTCAATCGACACCAACGTGCCCCGCCCTGGATTGCTTACCACCTCGAACCGCGCCTGGTTGCCGTAGAGGACTTCAAGCCGCTCTTGCACGTTTCTCATGCCGATGCCCGCGCCGGTGCGGCTGAGCGCCGAGGCCGGCCGGTTGCCCATGCCCACGCCGTCGTCGGCCACTTCAATCAGCACGCGTTCCCCATCGAGTTGGCTGCGCAGGGTTACCGTGCCGCCCTGGAGGCGCGGCTCCAGTCCGTGCTTGATGCTGTTCTCGATCAGCGGCTGCAACAGGATGCTGGGCACCAGTACCCCCAGTGTGCGTGGATCGATCTCTTTTTTCACCCTCAGCTTGTCGGCGCCGTAGCGCACTACTTCGATGTCCAGGTAGTCGTCGGTAAAACTCAACTCCTCGCTCAGCGGCACGTAGCTGTCGTGGTCCTTGAGCAGGGCGCGCAGAATGTTGGCCAGCTTCACGGTCATCTCGCGGGCCAACTCCGGCTTCATGCGCACCAGCGAGGCGATGGAGTTGAGCGTGTTGAAAAGGAAGTGCGGATTGATCTGTCGTTGCAGGGCGTCGAGCCGGGCTTCGAGCAGCAGCCGCTTCTGTTCTTCGAGCTTCATCTCGATGCGCAGCGTGTTCCACACCTTGAGCGCAATGCCCACTACGATGGGCGCGCTGAGCCACACCAGCGCCTGCAGCCACCACTGGCTGGCGAGCAGCGCAAACAGCCGGTGCGGATAGGCGTGGGCCAGCCAGTCCCTGCTTGCCTCCGCCGCCACAATGAGAAACAGCATGAGGAACTGGCGGTCGATGCGCGGCTGGCGCAGGTTGCGGCGCACCCAGCGGTAGAGGCTCAGGTCAATGAACGGCGTAAACGACCAGATCTCTTCCTTGCCGACGAAGCGGCCCAGAATGCCCGCCGCCAGACCTAACGCTGCATCGAAGGGCAGAGCCAGGAACTCGTGGTGGTAGTCCGCCGGCGCGGACAGCACCACCCCGCCCAGCGCGGCCCAGCCCGGTCCCAGCAGCAGGCCCAGCAGAATCACCGTTTCAAAAGAGATGTCGGCGGCCAGAAAATTGGGCACCCAGAACCGCATCAAGACGCCCAGCGTAAGCGGCACCAGGAAAAACGCCAGCAAGGCCAGGGTTTGCCGGGGACTGCGCCGCTCGGCAAAGAACAGCCGCCGGAAGGTTACCACCCTCGCCAGCACGCTGGCCACCGAGGCAACCACGCCCAGCTTGACCAGCAGCGTAATCAGAATGAGATTGTCCGTCACCCCATCAATGTATCGCACTACAGGGGTCAGGGGTCAGGGATCAGGGATCAACGGTTAGGCCCTAATCCGCGCAACGTAAAATGGAATGATGGGATTTGAAAACGTGACGAAGATCGCCGAGGCGGATTTCCCCACCCGCTGGGGAGGCTTCCGCATACTTGGCTTTGAGGGTCTGCTGCCGGCGCCACGCCCTTGCGAAGAAGGCCCGGCTGACAGTGCGGGCAAAGGCGAAGTCGAGGGCCTGGTCGCTCTGGTGATGGGCGACATTCACTCCGCGCCCCCGCTGGTCCGCATCCACTCGCAATGCCTCACCGGCGACGTCTTCGGTTCGCTCCGCTGCGACTGCCGTCTCCAACTCGAACTGGCTCTGGGCAAGATAGCCGAGGCCGGCGCGGGCATCCTGCTCTACGAGCAGCAGGAGGGCCGCGGCATCGGCCTGATGGCCAAGCTCAAGGCCTACGAGCTCCAGGACCTGGGGCTGGACACGGTCGAAGCCAACGTCGAGCTGGGCTTTGCCGCCGATTGCCGCGAGTACGAGTTGCCCGCCGAAGCCCTCAAGCTGCTCGGCGTCACTTCGGTCCGCCTCATGACCAACAATCCGGAAAAGGTCGCTGCGCTGGAGTCAGCGGGCATCACGGTGGTCGAGCGTGTCTCCGCGGAGGTCCAGCCCCAGGAGAGCTTCGCGGGCTACGTGCGCACCAAGCAGGAAAAGCTAGGGCACATTCAGGATTCGCTGGTCGGCGAAGAGCCGGCAGGTTAGCTGCGTAATGCCTTCGGCACCTTGGCCGTTGTGACCACTTGTCCAACATGGCGCTGGGTGTGGTCTGCCACGTGGATCAGCGCACCACCGATCGAGGTGGGCAACTGTTTGCGGCCGACGCTGCGAGCAGTGTCGAAGTTGGCCGTGGCCAGCACGCGCACCCGGTCTCTCGCATTGCGGAAGGACGCCTCAACCTCGGCCAGCAGCGCAGCCAGCGTCTCTTCTCCGGCAGACTCGGCCTTCAGCGCGGATAACTGCTCCGAAGATAGCTGGTCGCCTTCCGCATAGCTCAGCAATCGGTCTGTCGAGCGCGCGATATGGCGCAGATGGAATGCCACCGAATTCAGCCCCAGAGGCTGCGCATGAAGCTCCGCGTAGCTCAGCCCTTCAGTCCACTTGTTCAAATCGTCGAGAGCCAGATCGAGCGCATGCAGCACCGCGCGGCCCACGGTCGGAACCTCGGTGTGGGTTCCGCGCAGCCAGGGTTCGATATACGGTTGAGGAGAAGGGCTCATCGGAAGCCGTCCGTCACCCCGCGCTCTTCACCCGCACCACGGTGATCTTGGCAAAGCCCTCTTCAAAGACCGGCGGCTTCAGCTTTTCGGCCATCTTGCGCATCACGTCCTCGCTCACCGAGCGGTCGCGCTTGCTGTTGCGCTCCAGGCAAACCTCCAGCGGCACGTCGAAGAAGACCGCCTGCACCTCGTAGCCGAAGCTCTGGGCCATCTTGATCCACTGGCGGCGTTCATGGATTGACAGGTTGGTGGCGTCCACGTAGTTCCACGGCATGCGCGCGATGAGCCTGGCCCTCAACAGCGACCGCAGGGTAGAGAAGACCAGCCCCTGGTAACGCTGCTCCTCCACATCGTCGAAGAGGATATTGCGCAGCAGGTCGCTGGAGAGCGGCGTGACCCCGCGGCGCCGGAACCAGGTGGTCTTGCCCGAGCCGGGCAGCCCGATGGCCAGCACCACGTACCCTTTGGGAGCCTGCGGCGATCGCTCGGCAGCCTCGGGCTCCGGCGGAGGCACGGAGGCCAGTTCCGGCTGCGTCTCGAGCTCGAGCCGGCCTGAGTCGGCCGGTTCGAGCCATTCGTGCTTTGCGGACCACTGCGGCTTTGCGGGCCGTGCCGGCGGCGCAGGCCTGTGCGCGGGAGGATGGGTCACGCGGGGCTGCTGAGCCGGCGCCGCGGCCGGGGGATCATCTGGATAGAAAGGAACCAGCGGAGCCGGTTGATTCGATGGGAGTTCCTGGCCAATCTTGCCTGTGGATTCCGAGGTATTGGGGGTACGTCTGGAGCGTCTTCTCATGCCGTCTTCAACCTATGCATAGTGATACCCGAATACCATACTTCCCTTGGGCGCTGCAAACACAGCATTTTCACAGATTACTGACATTCGGGACCACAAAGTCTGATTCGGCCTGACTATCAGGCCGCAGCCCCATGTCCGCCGAGGCGGATTCGTCCGTGGGGTGGTGCAGGGAGGGACGACCTTCCTCAAGGGCAAAATACCGTACGTTTTCTGTGAAAATGCTCTGCTGTGCACTCCATCACATACAGTTCCGTACCTGGATAGGCATCCTAGCGGTGAGCGGTTTTTCGTGCGGAATCGGGAATGAAAGGGTTTTCATTTCGTCCCCCCGGACGAGAGTGTTACGATCAAGAGTTTGGTGGAATTGCCTTCTGGGCGGCTCCAGCCGCCGAACGCAGCAAATCCGAACAAGCTCAAACCACAGCCTCACCGACTACTAAGGAGAAATCACACATGGCAGTAAAGGTTGGTATCAACGGCTTCGGCCGCATTGGCCGCAATGTTTTGCGCGCCGCGCTCGGCAAACCCGAGATTGATTTTGTCGCCGTCAACGACTTGACCAGCCCGGCAACGCTGGCGCATCTGCTCAAGTACGACTCGATCCTGGGCAACCTGAAGAATGAGATCACTGCCGGCGAGGACTTCATCTCCGTCGATGGCAAGAAGATCAAGGTATGGGCCGAGAAAGACCCAGCCAAGCTGCCCTGGGCTGATGTTGGAGCACAGGTGGTGATCGAATCCACCGGCCGCTTTACCGACGCCACGGACGCCAAGAAGCACCTGGGCGCGACCGTGAAGAAGGTCATCATCTCCGCCCCGGCCAAGAACGAGGACCTGACCATCGTGCTCGGCGTCAACCAGGACAAGTACGATCCGGCCAAGCACAACATCCTCTCCAACGCCAGTTGCACCACCAACTGCCTGGCGCCCGTGGTCAAGGTAATCCTTGAGACCAGCGGCCTCGTCTCCGGCATCATGACCACCATCCACAGCTACACCAACGACCAGGTCATCCTCGACTTCCCGCACAAAGACCTGCGCCGCGCCCGCGCCGCCGCACTGTCGATGATTCCGACTTCTACCGGCGCCGCCAAGGCCCTCAAACTGGTGATCCCCGAGACCGCCGGCAAGCTGGACGGCTTTGCCATCCGCGTCCCAACCCCCAACGTCTCGCTCGTCGATTTGACCTACATCGCCGAGAAGCCCGTCACCGCCGAAGCCCTGAACGCTGCCTTCAAGGCCGCCGCCGAGGGCAAACTGAAGGGCATCCTGGGCGTCGACGCCAACCTGCTGGTCAGCTCCGACTTCAAGGGCGACTCGCGCAGCTCCATCGTGGACACGCCGCTGACCAAAGTGGTCGGCAACCTCGTCAAGGTGCTGAGCTGGTACGACAACGAGTGGGGCTACTCCTGCCGTGTCGTCGACCTGATCGGCTTCCTGGCCAAAAAGGGCCTGTAAACACAGTGGACAGTGATCAGTGGACAGTGATCAGTCGAAGCCATCTGTCCACTGACCGTTGTTTGCTGACCACTGAGCACCGCTCACCGACAACTGACCAATGACAACTGTTTCAGGAAGGCCCCCCATGCCCAAGCTCTCCATTCGCGACATCGATATGGCCAACAAGCGGGTCTTCATCCGCGTCGACTTCAACGTGCCGCTCACTGAAGACGGCTCGACCATCACCGACGACACCCGCATTGTGGCCACGCTGCCCACCATCGTCTACGCGCTCCGGCACAAGGCCAAGGTGATCCTGGCCTCGCACCTGGGCCGTCCCAAGGGCAAGCCCAATCCCAAGTACTCGTTGCGCCCGGTGGTTGACCGGCTCCGCGAATTGCTGGACAAGGAACTCGGCGAGAGCGTCAACGTTGCCTTCTCACCGGACTGCATCGGCGAAGTAGCCGGCGAAATGGCCCGTCAGCTCGAATCCGGCCAGGTGCTGCTGCTGGAAAACCTGCGCTACCACCCCGAGGAAGAAGCCAACGATCCGGCCTTCTCCAAGGCGCTGGCCTCGCTGGCCGAGGTCTACGTCAATGACGCCTTCGGCTCCGCCCACCGCGCCCACGCCTCGACTGAAGGGATTACGCATTTCCTCTCCCCTGCCGTCGCCGGCCTGTTGATGGAAAAGGAGATCACCTACCTCGGCAAGGCCCTTGAATCGCCCGAGAAGCCCTTCGTTGCTATCATCGGTGGCTCCAAAATCTCCGGGAAGATCGACGTCATCGATAACTTGCTGGACAAGGTCGATACGCTGGTCATCGTCGGCGGCATGGCCTACACCTTTGAGCGCGCCCTGGGCGTCTCCACCGGCAAGTCCCTGGTCGAAGAGGACAAGATCGATATGGCCAAGGAAGCCCTCGCGAAAGCCAAGGCCAAGGGTGTCCGCCTGCTGCTGCCCGTCGATAACATCCTGGCAGACAAGTTCGCCCCCGACGCCAACACCCAGGTCTGGGACTGCTCGGTCAACTTCCCCGCCGACTGGCAGGGCCTGGACATCGGGCCCAGGTCGATCGCGGCCATTGAGGAAGTGGTTTCGACTGCCCGGACGATTGTGTGGAACGGCCCGGCCGGCGTCTTCGAGTTTCCGCGCTTCGCTGTGGGCACCAACGCCATCGCTCACGCCGTCGCGGCTAATCACGCGGCCATCTCCATCATCGGCGGCGGCGACTCGGTCTCGGCCATCAACCAGGCCGGCGTTGCCGACCAGATCACCCACATCTCCACCGGCGGCGGCGCTTCGCTTGAATTTTTGGAAGGCAAGAAGCTCCCCGGCGTGGAAGCGCTGACGGACAAGTAGCAATTCGCGGCCGATCTGGCCCCCGCGCCAGAACGGCCGCAGTCTCTGGAAATATCCGCGTTGTGCATGCTATCGCTCTGGCAACAAAATGCCGTCAACCAAGATTTTTTGAGGAACTCCAACAAATGCCCCGTAAAGCCCTGATTGCCGCCAACTGGAAGATGTACAAGACGCCTGCCGAAGCCAAGTCATTCGTCGATGCTTTCTTGCCCCTCGTGGCCGGCCACAACCGCGACGAGATCGCCCTGTTTCCCTCGCCCGTTCTTCTGCCCACGGTGATTGCAGCCGCCAAGGGCTCGAACGTGGCTGTCGGCGCGCAGAACATCCACTTCGCCGAGGAGGGCGCGTACACCGGCGAGACCTCTGTGGGCCAGCTTCAGGCCGTGGGCGGAACGCATACCCTGATCGGCCACTCCGAGCGCCGCCAGTACTTTGCCGAGACCGACGAGATTGTCAACAAGAAGCTGCACACCGCGCTCAAGCACGGCGTGGTGCCGGTGGTCTGCATCGGCGAAGTGCTCGCCGAGCGCGAGGCGGGCAAGACGGCCTCGGTTCTCAAGACGCAGATCAGGGGAGCTTTGGCCGGCATCACGGCAGAAGCGGCCGCGCCGATTGTGATTGCTTACGAGCCGGTCTGGGCCATCGGAACCGGCAAGACCGCCACGCCGGAAATGGCCGTGGACGCGCACAAGATCATCCGCGCCGAGGTGGCCAAACTGCTGGGTCCCGCAGTCGCCGCTGCCATGCGCATCCTCTACGGCGGCAGCGTGAAGCCTGACAACGCCACGGCGCTGATCGGCCAGGAGGAGATCGACGGCGCTCTGGTTGGCGGCGCCAGCCTCAAGCCCGACTCCTTCACGGCCATCGTCAAGTACTGATCTCCGCCGAGCCACCTGTACGGACGCGAATTCAACTTCGCGGCCGTACGCATCCTGGCTCATGGTCAGTTTCCGGCTTATAACTTATCTTTGCCGCCGCCGCATAGTTCGGCCGCATGGTTAAGCGCTTTGGCGACGCGGTCGGCAAGCGTGGCGTCGGTGAAACGGAAGACATCTTCCTCGCCATGCGATGAACGCACTATCAGCGCCGTGACGGAGGGGCCGGTGGATACGGTGATAATGTTGGGATGGCCATTCTTCGCGGACCATTCGGTTTCAGCCTGTTCGTAGGGCTTGACCACAATCTCCTGGACATCGCGTAGTGAGAAGACGCTATCCTCATCCGTGTAGGTATTACCACCATTTGTCGCCTTCCGATGGAAGGAGATACGGCACTGGTTCTGGTCGGCAACAACATTGCCGATCTCGGACGTGAGTGTGTCGGTCCATGTGCTGCCGTTGCTTGTGTCCTGGCAAAAATCGCCCCAGGAGACCTTGCCGAGGCCGTTCAGATTGTCCTGAATAAATTGCATGGACTCGGCGAGGGATGGGCCGCTGGCGGCAGACACGGCGACGGGCGGTTGCTCCGTGGGCTTGGGGGCCGTTTCGCCCTGATCCAGCACTGCGTACAGCTCGGCTTCCGTCGCGCCCGCCTGCTTGAGCGCGATCAGCGCATCGGCGGAGGTATCGAATTTGCCGGTTATGGCGTGGATCTTATACAGGACCACGCTCTCAGGCATTCCTGCCCGTAGCAGCTTCAGCACTTCGGCGTTTGCGGGCGCCTCATATGCCGGTCTGGGCGGAGGCGGAACGGGCTGTTGTGCATAGAGCGTGAAAGCGATTCCGCACAAAAGGCTGGCTGCAAGCCAGTTTCTCATCTTCATGATTTCGTCTCCTTTTCGTGTTCATGGCAACGGAAGAAGCAGGAATTTCTACCCGCTTCCACCCTGGACTGGTCTGCGCCTCGAAGGCCGCGCGACCACGGCCCGGCGAAGGCCGCCTGCGGCAAGCCGGTCCCGGCCTGGTCGGCGGCGCCAGCCTCAAGCCCGACTCCTTCGCCGCCATCGTCAAGTATTAAGCCTCGTCCTCCGACGCGCAGCCGAACACCGAATTCTGCGGCTGCGTCTGAGGGCTCGATGGAAGAAGCCGGCCTAAAACGTGCCCCTGCTGCCGCCGCATAGTTCCACCGCGTGCCCCATGGCTTTCGTGACACGGTTGGCCGTGTCTTCATCGGTAAAGAAAAAGTAGAACTCCGCTTTCTCCTGCCCTCGCACCATAAGGTCGAAGATAGGCGGATCTACCTTCGCGGTCCAGGTTGTGTGCCCGGTGGCCGCATCATTCTTGTTCTGGCGCTGGTCGCCTGTGGTCAGCGTCACGTCCTGCACATCGTGCAGGCTGAACGAAGCGTCGTCATTGGAGAGCATTACGCCCTCCCGCGTGATGTTGTAGTGATAGCCGATCATGCAGGCCGACGCATCGGCAACCACTTTGCTGGCCTCGAAGCTGAGCTTATAGGTCCAATTCGTCCCATCGGCACTGTCATGATAATAAGTAGTCCAATTCAGCTTTCCTTGTTCGTTCAGCTTGGATTGGATGAGCTGCATCGTAACCGCCAGAGACGGCCCGCTATCAGCGGGTTTGGACGCGGGCCTAGCGCTCTGCTGTCCCGACGTTGTAATGGAGAAAATTCCACAGACCAGAGTGGCAACAAGCCAGTGCTTCATTTTCATGTTTCTATCCTTTCCATGCACATATCGGAATCGCTTGATACTTCATGTCCCGATTTCAAGCGGTATAACGGTTGACGTCACCGCGGCACATCCCGGTGCAACGCTTTCACCTGGTAGCCGGCCTTCTTGAGCCGCTTGCTAATCTCCTCGGCCATCATCACGCTGCGGTGCTGGCCGCCGGTGCAGCCGAAGGCCACGGTCAGGTAGCTCTTCCCTTCCTCTACGTAGTGCGGCAGCAGGTAAAGCAGCAGGTCCGTAACCCGGCACAGAAACTCCCTGCTTTGCGGAAACCCGCGCACATACTTGGCCACCTTGGAGTCCAGGCCGGTCAGCTTGCGAAACTCAGGCACAAAGTGGGGATTGGGCAGGAACCGGACATCGAAGACCATATCCGCGTCCAGCGGCACTCCGTTCTTGAAGCCAAAGCTCAGGCAGGAGACCAGCAGGCGCTTGGTCTCCCGCTGGTGGCCAAACCGGGCCTGGATGTGGGCGCGCAGCTCGTGCACGTTGAAGTTCGAAGTGTCGATCAGCGTGTCCGCCACATTGCGGATGGGGTCCAGCAGTTGCCGCTCCTCCACGATGGAGCGCGCCACCGTCTCCGACCGGTCCAGGGGGTGCGGCCGCCGGGTCTCGGAGTAGCGCCGGACCAGCACCGCGTCCTGCGCGTCCAGAAAAACCACGCGCGTAGGCAGAAGCTTCCTTACGCTTTTCAGGATCTCCGGAAGGCGGTCGAGAGTCGTTCCCTCGCGTACATCCGCCACGATGGCGGCCTTCTCCACTTCTGCGGACTTGCCCACCAGAGCGGCAAAATCGGGCAGAAGCTCCAGCGGCAGGTTGTCCACGCAACCGAAGCCCAGGTCCTCAAACGCCTTGAGCGCCGAGGCCTTGCCCGCGCCGGAGATTCCGGTGACGATGACCAGTTCCTTTTCCGGCTTCTTCAACGACTTGGCGGATTTGGCGACGGCACGCGGCGCTTTCGCCCGGTGCGCAGGTTTTGAAGGCGTCATGCGCTCATGCTACACCGAAGGGCCGGTCTCAGCCACCGGACGCGGTTACCCGGTATCCTCCGAGTTTGATCCCTCGCGCCGCCGCGACCCGCGCAAGGACGGGACTGCACTCGGAATCGGGATCAGGCGGATGCACGCTAGGGAATCTCCACCAACTCCATCTGCCCGTCGCGCCGGCGGTGGAGCACAAACATATCTCCGGCAGGATTGCGGAAGATGAGCAGGTCGCGGTCGCGGAACTCCGCTTCCTTCACAGCCTCCTCGACGGTCATGGGCCGCAGGGCAATCGCCTCACCGTTCTTGAGGATGTGCGGCTCAACCACCGCGGCGCGGGATGGGAACGAGTGCACGGCGATCGACGCGCCGGGCTTTGCGGCGCGGGCCGGCTTGCCCTCCCCGGCGGCAGCCTCCGGTTGAGCGGGTCGAGCCTTGGGCCGGGTCACCGGGGGCGCGGTGAGCACCTTCTCCTCCTTGGGCAGGCGTTTGCGCTCCAGACGCCGGTCCCGGTAGCGGCGCGCCTGGTTCTCGGCGTGCTCCATCGCCTCCCGCAGCGCCGCATCCAGAGTGTCGGCCTTGCCCGTGGCCGCAATCGTCTGTAGCCGCGCCTGTATGGTCACTTCAACGATCTGCACGTGCCTCTGCGCGCCAAAGGTAATGCTGGCGCGGGCGGCATTGCCCAGAATGCGGTCAATGCGTTCCATCCCCTCCTTGGCCTGCGTGCGCAGCGCCTTGGAGATCTTCATTTGTCTGGCGGTAAACTCCACTTCCATGGTCAGCCTCCGCTTCTCGTTCCCGCAGCACTTTCGGCTGGAGAACTACCGATTTTACATCAGCTGTTATTCTCATTAACCTGCAATTTCCGGTCCCCCCTGCCCTCCCTTTGCCCCCGAATGCCGCCGGCTATGAAATCCGAGGTAAAGAGAGCCCAGTATATGCCTGGAATCAACTTGCTGAAAACGTCGGGGACATCGCGGCGTGGAAACTTATACCGGTGGCGATCGAAAACGGGAAAACCGTTGGGGATGGATCATCGTGAATGGGTGTGAGAAGAACCACCCGAGGGGTACTACGCGTTATTGATATCAGAATGTCCGGCGCAGGCTCGTGTTGACCGGAAGGCGAATGCGTCGGGCCGGCTCTCTTACAGAGGGAGTGGGTCATTGTTTCCCCTTCGATTCAGGAGCCGCGCCCAACTCCTGCCGCAGATAACGTTCCATGCTTCCAGCCATGGAACGAAGTTCGTTGATCACTCCATTGAGCCCTTCTACCGCGTCCTCGGGGACGGCCCCGCAGCCGCGCATATATCTGGGCTTGAGTTCCTCGATCGCGATGTCCACAAATCCAAGGTCTGTCAGCAGCGATCGTGTTACAGGAATCTCCGGAGGTTCCGGCTTCATGTGTTGCCAGGCCAGAGTTCGCAGCAGTTGAGACCGGGGATGAATTATATGGTCTTCTATCACGCGTGCCTGTGCCGGAGTAATGTCGATGATGTAGCGCGGAAACGGTGATTGCGATGTTGCGGAATGGAGAGCGTGTTCCATGTCGCAGAGCAAGCTGTCAATGTATTTGCACGTGATGCTCAAGCGTCTCCGCTGGGCATCGTTCAGTTTCCCAGGGAATCGCGTTCTTACGACCTCCGGTCCAGTTTCGGGCATGACTTCTCCTCCCCATCAATGCACGATCATGACCGGACAATGCGCATACTTGAGAACTCGCTCCGAGTTCGAGCCCAACATCCAGCGATGAAGGATGGTGTGGCTGCGCTTGCCAAGAACAATGAGACTGGCCTGGATGGCGTCCGCCCGGTGAAGAATCTGTTCCGCCGGGTGGCCCACCACAATATCGGTCTCAAGTTCAATCTCCTTTTGCCTGGCGCGCTCGCGGAGAGGCACGAAACAGAGCTCATAGCGTTCGCGCGCATCTTCAAGAACGGCGTTGAACTCCGCGCTCTCGGCAGGTTCCGGCGGACGGATTACAGCCACAACATACAGCTTGGCTTTCATATCCCCGGCCATCGAAAGGGCAACATCCAAAGCGTGCTCGGCATGCGGAGACGCGTCGAATGCAACCAGTATTCTTTGAAATCCAACAAAAACCGTGCTTCCCATGGATTTGACCTATACCTCTTCTGCGGCGGCGCGCCGCTGAACTGCATGCTCCGATTTCTTGCTTGTTGGCGCGTGGGGAAGAAGATGCCGGGGCAGAAAGAACGAGTTAGCAATCACGGTCGGAATCACCGCACTGGCGATGACCGTGCCCACCAAGTAGGAATACTGGGCCTGGGTTATTATATTATGACTCAGGCCAAAGAGCGCCGAGATGGTGCCAAAGGTGAGGCCGGTCGACATCATCAACGTGTAGTAGGTTCCGGAGTTGCCTTCGTAACGGTGCGCCCGGACTGCCGGAAACACAACCGCAGCCTTGGTCAGCATCTTCGCCATGAACAGGATGAGCATGGTGGCGGGAGCTGCAATCAGCGCGGGCACCGAGACAAACGATCCGGCGCGAATGAAGTAGAACGGCGTGAGCAATCCGAAGGTCAGAGTGCGCAGGCGGCGGATGAGCGAGTGGTCTTTGCCCACTGTTCCCCCCAAAACCATGCCGATCAGGTAGGCTGGGAGCACCGCTTCGCTGCCCGCCCAAACGGCCAGTCCGCCCAGGGCAAAGAGAAGAAAAAGAATGTACTTGGCTTCAAGTTCGGAGACGCGACCGCCGTACTTCCTGAAGAACCACGGCGTGAGAAAAGGCAGGGCTACGAAGACCGCGACGGAAACCACGACAAAGATCAGCGTCTTGATGGTAAACGGGGAGAAGATCAGTCCCAACGCAATCACCGTTCCGAGATCATTGATGAAGCAAGCGGCAAGGATCGACTTACCGTACTCAGTAACATTGAAACCAAGTTCCAGCATCACCGAATAAACCACGGCCACCGAGGTCGTGGAAAGAGCGACGCCGCAGAGCCAACTGGGCATGATGGACCAGTGAAGTACGAAATGCGCGATGGCCGTGCAACCGAGAAATGGGCCGAAGAATCCCGCCAGTCCGATGATCAGCGTTTCGCGCCACTTGGTTCTGAAGATGGCGGGATCGAGTTCCGCGCCGGCAAGAAAGGTCAGGACGATGGCCCCGGTTCCCGCCAGAAAAGCGATCCACTGCGTGTTGCCGAGCAGTCCGCCTTGCACAAGGAACACGCCGATAACCAGTTGAGCCACCGCACCTACCACGATTTCAGAAAGCGCCGTCGATATCCTGAACCAGATCGCCAACAACGTAGCCGCAAGCGCCAACCCCACCCATAGAGCAGACAGAGCCCAAGTATTCGTCATCAATGCAAACTCCTAAATTGTCGTTCAGGGAACTGACCGGGACATAACTCCGCAACAGGATTCCCTGTCAGGAGTTATCATCTGTCCGGCCTATTGGGTAGACAGCGGTTAAAGGTGAACTCCCTCACCGTAACCAACACTTCATTACACACCATTTGGCGCGCCGTCGTCAAGAACTGGACTGGAACAGCGGAGGCGCAGGCCAGCAAACATCGAAGACCTTAGGCCCGATTTCGCTGTGATTTGGAGGTTGGCGAAGGCCGTGCGTAGAATGGAGATATTCCCCACCCGGATATTGAAAGGCAGTGGCTTATAGCACCCTTATCGAACCCGGACTGGACTGTCACTGTTATTGCCAAACACTCCATAAATCCTTCGGAATGTATGGCGGGGACGACGAGGCTCGAACTCGCGACCTCTGCCGTGACAGGGCAGCGCTCTAACCAACTGAGCTACGTCCCCAAATACAACCTTGACATCTCTATTCTATCGCCCGCGAAAGCAATTCCACCCCATTTGCCGAAACTTCTCCGGTTCCCCTGGCTGGCTGCTCGCAGCCGCTTCCGAGCACTCCTGAGCGGACGCAATTTTGCTTGGCGACATGAATGAGTGTATCAGAAAAATCTGGCTTTGGGCGGTCACTCCGGCACAGCGCGCCCCTGCATTTTTGCGCAGGAATGCATCGGCGAGCGCCGCCGCCGGTGCCTCCCGCCGCGCTCAAGCACTATGCGGACAACGCAGTCCGATTGCCTCGCCTTGCGGAGGTGTATCCCATGTCCACTGAGATGCCCCGCACGCATTGGAGCAGATGGTTGGCGATCGACGGCAGCTTCTGCGCGGTCACGCGGAACGACGGCCCGGAGACGCTCACCGCCGCCACCGGCAGGCGCTGCGCATCCAGCAGCGGCACGGCGATGCACCGCAAACCCTCCTCTAACTCCTCGTCGTCCACGGCATAGCCGCGCCGCCGGGTCTTCTCCATCTCGGTGCGCAGAGCCTCCATAGTGGCGATGGTGCGGTGCGTAAAACGCTCGAAGCGGATACGACGCATAACATCGGCGGCCCGTTCCTCGGGCAAAAACGCCAGAATCGCTTTACCCACCGAGGTGCAGTACACCGGGTTGCTCGTCCCGATGCGGGTAATCATGCGCACCGCGCGCGCAGGCTCAATCTTGTCGATGTAGATCACCCGCGCTTGCTCCAGTATGCAAAGGTGCGCTGTCTCCTCTGTTTCGGCAACAAGGCGGCGCAGGTGTGGCTGGGCGCGGTCGCGCAGGTCGTACTGCTCAATCGAGCGATTGCCAAAGTCAAACAACCGTAGTCCCAGGCGGAACTTGCCGTTGGCGGTGCGTTCCACCATGCGGTGCCGCTCCAGAACCATCAGGAAACGGTGCGCAGTGCTCTTGTGCAGCTCGAGAGAGGAGGCAACCTGCGCCAATCCCAGCGGCGTATCGCTCTCTGCAAGCAGGTCCAAAACGGCAAACGCCCGGTCCAGGGCCTGAACTTTGTAGGTGCCTTGAGGGGCAGTGTCTCGCATTGTGGTCCTCGATTTCGCGTTGTGGCTACAATCTCAGTTTGCCGGGACTGGGATTCCGTGTCAAGCACTGATACGCAATTCCCATCTGCGAGACCGTGCCGGCAAGTGGTAACAACGTCTCCCAGGCACTCAGCCTACGCCGGCACGACATCTCCCTCGCCGGGCGCGAGGAACAGATTCGCCTCCAGCCCATGCTGGCGCGTGTAGAGGTCGTAGTAGCGGCCGCCCAGCGCGAACAACTCCGCGTGGTTGCCCCGCTCCACGATGAGTCCCTGTTCCACCACCAGAATCTGGTCGGCGCGGCGGATGGTCGAGAGCCGGTGCGCAATCACAAACGTCGTGCGCCCCTGCATCAGTTGGCTCAGCCCCGCCTGAATCATGGCCTCGGACTCGGAGTCAAGCGAACTGGTCGCCTCGTCGAGGATGAGGATGCGCGGCTCGGCAAGGAGCGCGCGGGCGATTGAAAGCCGTTGCCGCTGTCCGCCTGACAGCTTCACGCCGCGCTCGCCAACGATGGTCTCGTAGGCATCCGGGTAACGCTCGGCAAACTCGTCCACGCGGGCTGTGCGGCAGGCAGAGAGAAACTGCTCCTCGCTCGCATCGGGCCGCGAAAACAGGATGTTCTCGCGAATCGTTCCGTCGAAAAGAAACGAGTCCTGCAGCACCACGCCCAACTGCGACCGGAAGGTGTTCAGGTCCACCTGGGCAAGGTCCACATCGTCCACCACCACGCGTCCCCTGGTCGGCGTGTGAAAGGCGCAGAGGAGGCTGATGATGGTGGACTTGCCCGATCCCGAGGACCCCACCAGCGCGGTCACCATATCCGGCTCGGCCAAAAAACTGATCCCGTGCAGCACCGGCTTGTCCGGGTCGTAGGCAAACTCCACATCCTCAAAGCGCACATTGCCCTGGATGGGCGGCATTTTCACCGTGCGGCCGGGACTTTGGTTCTCCTCCAGCTCGGCCATGATCTCGTTGGTGCGGTCCAGGCCGGCAAAGGCCTCGGTCAACTGCGTGCCGATGTTCACGATCTGGAAGACCGGAGCGATCATGAAGGCCAGAAACATGTTGTAGCTGAAGTAGTCGCCGACGGTCCAGGTGTTGCCCAGCACGCGATGGCCGCCCAGCCACATGACCAGCGCCGATACAAGCCCCAGCACCGTGGTCGATGCGGCGCCGAGCGCGCTGGTCATGGTCAGCGACTTCATCACGTTGGCCAGCAGCCGGTCCACCCCCGCAGAAAAGACCTTGGCCTCGCGCTCCTCGGCGTGATAACCCTTGATGACCCGCACGCCGCCCAGCGACTCCGTCAGACGGCCCGTGACCTCGGCGTTGATCTTGGACCGCTCGCGGAAGATGGGGCGGATGACCCTGAAGGCGTATTGCAATAGAAAAACGAACGCGCCCACCACGGCGAAGACGGTCAGCGTGACCGTAACGCTGCGATGCAGCAGATAGAGAAACGCCAGCACGGCGGTCAGCAGGCCGCCCACGAACTCCACCAGCCCGGTGCCCACCAGGTTGCGCACTCCTTCCACGTCGGTCATGATGCGCGCCACCAGCGTGCCGGTGCGGTTCTCGTCGTAGTAGGCCACGGGAAGCAGGCCCACATGCCGTTGCACCTGGCAGCGCATCTGGGCAATCAGCCGCTGGCCGGCCTTGGAGAGCAGTTGCGTGAGCGAGAAGGAAGTGATGGCCTGCACCACCATGGCCGAAAAGACCAGCGCGATGATGCGGGGCAACAGATCGGGCCGCGGATGCAGCGGAGAAAGCACCGTGTCCAATAGCGGCTTGGAGGTAAACGGCAACACCAGGCCGGCGACGCGGTTGATGGCCATCAAGCCCATCCCGGCCAGCAGCAGGCCCTTGCGCGGCGCCACCAGCGCCCAGACCTGCGGCCACAGCTTCTTCAAATCGGGCTTGCGCTTGGGCAGATCGGCCTGACCCGCGCGCGCGCCGCCGCCGCGCGGCGACCGCTCGGAGCGCGCCCCGCCCATGCCCAACGTGCCGCCCCGCATCGCGCCCATGCGCTTACACCTTCCCCGAGCGCCGCGCGGCGATGAATGAGCGAACGCACAGAATAACGTAAATGAACAGCAGCCCGGCCAGCGTGACCTTCGAGGCGAAGGCAATCGCGAAATTCGGGCTGAAAGAGATGGCGCCCGACGCCATTCCGGCAGCTCTGACTTGATCCAACCCACGCTGCGTTTCGACAACGCTGCGCACAATCTCGACAAGAGTGCCCAGAAAGCCCACGAGGCCGATGGTCACATTGATGTGCATGAAGAGCTTGCGCCGGCCTTCATTGGGGCTGATGGCCAAAGAGCCAAAGATGCCCAGCAGCAAGCCGATCCAAGTGGGAATCAGCGCGGTAGGGTGCGCGCTGCCTGTGCCCAGGTAGCCAACCAGGCCCAGAGCAATCAAGAGAACCGCAAAAACCAATGTCACCTTTGCCAAAAGAGACCTCCATCCCGGTACATGGTCAGGATACCAGTTGCATGGATGCGGCTCAGGCCGGCGAAGATGCGAAGATCGGAGGGCTGCTTGCGTGAACCGACAGGTTCTCTACCGCTGAATGCGCGCCGATCCCCCTTTGGCGAAGGCGCGCACCTGTTCCAAGGTGGCCATGGTCGTGTCGCCGGGGAAGGTGGTCAGCAGCGCGCCGTGCGCCCAGCCCAGCTTGACGGCCTCTTCGGGCGCCTCGCCGCTCAGTAGGCCATAGAAAAAGCCGGCTGCAAATCCGTCTCCGCCGCCCACGCGATCGAACACCTCCAGCTCCGCCGTGGGCGCAGTGCAGGTCTTGCCGTCGATCCACGCCACCGCGCTCCAGCTATGGCGGCTCGTGGAGTGCACTTCGCGCAGCGTGGTGGCCACAACCTTTACATGCGGATGCTTCTTCACCACGTTGTCGATCATGCCGAAAAACACGCTGGGGTCGAGCTTCGATTTGGCCGCGACCTCCGGCCCAGGAATGCCCAGCCCCTTCTGCAGATCCTCTTCATTGCCCACCAGCACATCCACGTTCTCGACGATCTTGCCGATGGTCTCGACGGCCCGCTCGTTGCCGCCGTGGATATTCCACAGCTTCTCGCGGAAGTTCAGGTCGAACGAAGTGACTGCGCCCGCGGCTTTGGCTGCCTTCATCATCTCCGCGGCCAGCGGCGCGGTGGTTGGCGAGAGAGCCGCAAAGATGCCGCCGCTGTGAACCCACTTCACGCCGCCAGCAAAGATCGCCGCCCAGTCGAAATCTCCCGGCTTCAGTTGCGCCGCCGCCTCGTTCGCCCGATTGTAAAAGACCACCGGAGCGCGCACGCCGAACCCACGGTCGCTGTACACGGTGGCCATGTTGGGCCCGTTCACGCCGTTGTGCTGGAAGTGCTTATAGAACGGCTTCACTCCCATGGCGCGGACCCGCTCGGCGATCAGGTCGCCGATGGGATAGTCGGACATGGCCGAGGCGATGGCCGTCTTCAGACCAAAACAATCGGAAAGATTGGCCGCCACATTGAACTCGCCGCCGCTGACGTGAATCCTGCACTCTGTCGCCTTGCGGAAGGGAATGATCCCCGGATCGAGCCGGTGCACCAACGCTCCCAGCGATAGAAAATCCAACTCAGCGTGCTTGCGGATATTTAATACATGACTCATGGGACGTTCACTCCGTGTGTCCAATGGATAACTGCAATTTGTGAAATCGGAGATACTAAACTGTTGCATCGCTGAGTGTGTCAGCCCGCCCTTGCGGCCGACTGCCTCACATCGGCAAGAATCTGCTCCACCGTCCACTCGTTGCCGGGATAAAAGCGCACCACCTTGCCGTCCGGGCCGATCAACGTGGTCGAGAGCGTGTGCGTGATCGTGCTGTCCGCGTTGTTGGTCATTCCCAGGTCGAAAAACTTCGCCATCTCCGCGAGCACCGATTTGTCCGGCACAGCAAAGTCCCAATGCGCAAAGGCGCTCTTCGCGCCGCTGCCGATATAGGTTGCCCCATAGGCCCGCAGCCGTTCCGGCGTGTCGTACACCGGGTCGAAGCTGACCGAGAGCAGATGCGTTTTGGCATAGAGCGCGGAGTCGGCCGCCAACTGCTTCTCCAGCGCGGCAAAGTTGCGCGTTACCCGCGGGCAAAAGTCGGGCGACGGGCAGCGCGTGTAGATGAAGGTGATCAGCAGCGCGCGGCCCTTGAATTGGCCGAGATGAATGGGCCGCCCGTCTTGATTGCGCAGCTTGAAATCGGGCGGCGCATCTCCCGGCGCCGGAACGTGATAGGAGACCGGCGGCTTGTAATCCGGCTTGGCCTGCGCCACCACCACGATATGATCCAGCAGATAGTCGGCGTTGGGGTCCGGCGAAACCAGCACGTCGGCCGTAATCACGTCGCCCGGATGCAGCTCGCCCAGAATGCTCGCGTCCTTCAGCTTGTAGGGCATGGTCATGGCCTCCATGAAGCCGGGGATGGCTTCATGGTCCAGCGTCACCTCGCCCCTTGCCGGGTCGGTTGAAACCACCTTGCCGCGCAGCTTGTACACCTTGAAGGCCGCGCCGGCGGAAGTCTGCGTAGGAGCCTTCTGGCTGGAGTGGCATCCGGCCAGAACAACAACAGCGAGCAGCGAAGAAGCAAGCAATCGGCGCATCACAGGCTCAGTGTACAACCGGCGGCCGGGCCACGGCATGTCCACCACATCGTGCTACTGGCAGCCTGCGTTGTGGGCCTTGGGAAATGCGAGAAAGGTGATGCTTGCCGGCGCGAATGTGACCTGCCCGGCATGCTCCGGTGTCCCTTTCAGTTGCGGCAGAGCGTCCCCGGCGCCCAGCTTCAGTTCGTTCCCGTTCAGTTGAACTACAGAGTTGAGAAGGTCCAGGGCCGTGAGCGTGTAGCGCTTCGCGCCGGCAGGAATCTCAAGCGATTGCGACGCAACGCTGTCCGCATCGATGACCAGCAGCGCTACGCCTCCCGGCTTATCGCGCAGGCAATGCGCGTAGAGATGCAGGCTGGGCGCGGGCGACGGACCCGGATCGAGCACAGTGGCTCCCATGAGCGTCCGCCATAACAGCGCAGCCCAGTAATTGGGGCGTGGTTCGTAGGTCTTCTCATCCAGAAGGCCATAGTCGCTGGCGGCCAGGGTGTTGTGGAGATGCACCTGGACGCCGCGCTTGGCCAGGCTGCCAAGCTGGTTGAGATAGCGGAAGCTGTCAAGGAATGTGGATGCCCAGCGGTCGCCGCCGCAGGCAGCCTGCGCGGTTTCCGTGTTCCAGATGGGTTTGCCGGGCAAAAGGCGATCGCGGATACCCGCGTAATAAGCCTCACTGCGTTCCCCGCGCGCGAGCCACTCCTCTGACAGCGCCGCCGCGCTCGTCGTGCCTGCCGAAGCGCCCATAGGTGCGCACCGGGTGGAGACCGCTCCATAGAAGTGATAGGAGAAGACATCGAACACCGGTCCCGTGGCAGCGAGAATGTCGTCGCTCTTGACCGCGTGCATGAATGCAGGGACAAGCGCGGAACCCTCGCCAACACCGCCTGGGCCGAGAACCATCATGCCGGGAGCATCGGACTTGACGAGACGCTGAAAGACGGCGAAATCCCGCGCATAGGCTTGCGCGTCATAACCCTTCGGCGCGCCGCCCATCTCCGCAAAGGTTGGCTCGTTCATGTATTCGGCCGCGGCGATGCTGCCGCCAACGGACTTGGTATAGGCAAGAAGCTGTTCGGCCTGCTCGGGCGTCCATACACCTTCGGCGTCGCGGGTTCCGGCGCTTATGGCGAACGAGGTGACGATCTTCGCGTCCGCTGCATGAGCGAAATCGACGACGCCCTTCCATTGCCGGCGCGTTAGGACGCTGTTGAAGCCCCTCGGCGGAGCTGGTGGCGCTGGATCGCCGGAGTTCTGGAAAAAAGTGGAGTTCATCCAGGTGCCGCTTACGCGAAGATAGGCAGGACCCAGAGCCGCCGCCAGCTTGCGCAGGCGGGCGTTGCTCAAATCGATTGGCGGCCGGTACTGGTAAAGCGACTGATCCATGCCGCCCGGCGTACTCGAGCGCGGCGGATTCGTAACGGCAGGAGCGGCTTCCTTTGAAGTGTCGTAGGGCTTCCAGAATCTTCCTCCCGTCACTTCAACCGCTTCAATGTTGTACGACTGAAAGCGCTCATCTACCGTGCCGATGCGAGGCATGGAAGCCGGCGCAATGGAAACGGGCGGTGCGCCGCCAGGACCCGCAAAACACGCCGCCGCGCCAAATAGAAGAAACACACTGCAACCCCAAATCACAACGTACTTCTTTCCATTCATGTTGTCGCTGCCTCTCGAACATCTGTCTTGACGAATCACAATCATAGACCATCTCCAGTGTCACGTTTTCGCCCCTCCAGTCGTCCTCAATGGCACTCGCCGCGCCAACCGGCGTATAAAGCTGGAATGGGGCCTGGGTCTGCTGCTGAAATCGACGCATGGCTGCGCGGCGGCGGCCTGGTGGTTACGGCCAGCGATCGCGCCGCCCGCGCCCTTGCCTCCGCCTTCCATCGCGCCCGCCGCGCCGAGGGACTCACCGCCTGGCCTGCGCCCAGCATCCTCGACTGGAAGAGCTTTGTCCGCTCCGCCTGGGAAGAACACACGCTCGACAAAGGGGACGGCCGCCTGCTGCTGAACCCCGTGCAGGAACAATCGCTCTGGGCGGCCATCGCCGGCACAGGCCGGCACATGGCCACTCTGCTCGAAGGCCCGCGCCACCACCTGGCCGTCCTGGCCATGGAAGCCCACGAACTGCTCCGTTCCTACGCGCCCCGCTTCCTGCGCCCGTCCGCCCGCATCGCCTGGCAGCAGGACGCGGCGGCCTTCAGCGGCTGGCTCGCGGCCTTTGACGAAACCTGCCGAGCCGGCAACCTGCTCAGCACGGCCCGCCTGCCCCTCGAACTGATCTCCCTGCTCGAAACGGAAGTAGCCGGACGCCCGCCGCTGTTGCTGGCCGGGTTTGACCGCATTCTGCCCGTCCAGCGCAGCGTCTTTGAGGCCTGGGGCGCGTGGCAGGAGTCCGTTCCCAACCAACCGGCCTCACAAATCATCTACCACCGCGCCCCCGACACCCAATCCGAACTCGATGCCTGCGCCCTCTGGTGCAGCCGCCAACTTGCCGCCAACCCGAACGCCCGTCTCCTCGTCGTCACCCAGAACGCGGCCGCAAGCGACCTCCGCGGCCAGATCGAACGAGCCTTCTTACATTTGAAGCCCAGCCACACCGGCCCCGCCAGTTCCCCACTCTTCGAGTTCTCCCTTGGAGTCCCGCTTAGCCAGGTTGCCCTGCCGCACGCCGCTCACTTGCTGCTCCGCTGGCTCTCTGGCCCACTCGCCGAGCACGAACTCGACTGGCTCTTCTCTACCGGCCACGCCGCCGCCAATGCCCAGGAATCCACGGCCCTGCAAGCGCACATGCGCGATCTTCGCCGCCGCGGCCTGCAGCAGCCCTACTGGACCTTCAAGGCCTTCATCGGCCAGCCGCCAGACAAACTGCTGCCCGCCGCCTGGGTCAACCGCATGACCGAAGCCCAACGCCGCCTGGTTGACTTCGCGCGCCGTCCGTCCGCTGCGGCGGACCCGCTCGACTGGGCTGAACTGGTCCCGCAATCGCTCGAATCCATCCACTTTGCAACCGCCCGCCCGCTTTCGAGCGCCGAATTCCAGGCCGCTCATCGCTGGCGGCAGGCCGTCGAGTCCTGCGGCTCGCTCGGCTTCGATGGCCGCCGCATCCCATGGCAGGAGTTCCTCTTCGTCCTCGCCCGCACTCTCGACGAAACCCTCTTTGCTCCCGAATCCAAGGACGCGCCCATCCAGATCGCCGGCACGGCCGAGTCCGCCGGCCTCACCGCCGATGCCGTCTGGTTTTTGGGCGCAAGTGAAGACGCCTGGCCGGCTGCGGGCTCCACGCATCCCCTGCTGCCGCCCGAGGTTCAGCGTGAAGCCGGCATGCCCCACGCCACTCCCCAGCTCGACTGGGATCTGGCCCACGCCATCACCACCCGCCTGCTGGCCTCCTCGCCGGAAGTCCATTTCAGTTACGCGAAGCAGAACGAGGGCGTCGAGGCTCGCCCGTCGCGTCTGATCGAGCAGCTAGCCGGGGAGGCGCTGGAGTTGCCGCCAGAGTTGAAAGCGCCAACCAGCCCATCGCCGCTTACTGTGCCCATCGAAGACTTGAGCCGCATTCCCTTCCCGCCCGGCAAAGTCGAAGGCGGCGCCAATGTCTTTACCAACCAGTCGCAGTGTCCCTTCAAAGCCTTCGCCACTGTCCGACTTGCCGCGCAAGGCTGGGAACCTGCCGAAGCCGGCCTGACCCCCTCCCAGCGCGGCCAACTGCTCCACGCCGTGCTTCACGAAATCTGGGCTGGCAAACCCGACGGCATTCGGACCCACGCGGATTTGCATAAGATTCTGCAACGCCCCGTCGAATCAGAGCCGGATGTGCGCAGACTGGAGGCTTTTGTCGCCGGCCACGTCCAACGCGCTCTGGCGCGGGAGCTGCGTCCGCATCAGCGTGAGCTGATGCCCCGCCGCTACCTGGAACTGGAAGAACTGCGGATGACGAAACTGGTCACCGAGTGGTTGATGTACGAGGACAAACGTGTTGAATTCGAAGTGGTTGAAACTGAGTGCAGACATACTAAAGACATCAACAAGCTCACGCTCGACCTGCGCCTGGACCGCATCGACCGGCTCAACGACGGTTCCCTGCTGGTCATCGACTACAAATCCGGCGATGTCTCGCCCAAATTCTGGGACCTGCCCCGCCCCGACGATGTGCAATTGCCGCTCTATGCCGCCTTCGCCCTCGAACCCGAGGAAGAGCTCGGCGGACTGGTCTTCGCCAAAGTGCGCGCCGGCAAACACGAATTTGCCGGCTATGTTCGCGATGCCAGGGCTACGTTGATCAAGAGCCTAAGGGGAAATAGAAACCTGGTGAAGAAGCCGTTCTCCGACGAGCTACTTCTCAAATGGCAGAACTATATCCAGCAGCTTGCAAAGAATTTTCTCGCTGGACGCGCCGAAGTGGACCCACGCGACTACCCCAAGACCTGCGAGCGCTGCGGCCTGCAAACCCTCTGCCGTATTCAGGAAAACCAAGCTCAACTCGAAGCCGAGGACGACCCCGACGGCCTCACCAATCCGGAGGCGGCCGATGAGTAAAACCCCGGCAAAATCTCTGCCCCCCGACCAGCCCCAGCGCGAGCAAGCCCTTGATCCTGCCCGCTCCATCCTCGTCCAGGCCCCAGCCGGCTCGGGCAAGACCGACCTACTCACCCGCCGCTTTCTCCGCTTGTTGGCCGAGGTCGATGAGCCTGGCCAGGTCGTCGCCATCACCTTCACCATCGCCGCTGCCGCCGAGATGCGAAATCGCATCCTCGGTGAACTGGAAAAGGCCGCCGCCGGGCGTACCCCGGATGCGGATGGATTTTCGATGGATTCACTCGCCCATCGAGCCCTGGAGCACTCCCAGGCGCTCGGCTGGAAGCTGCTCGACCTGCCCGCCCAACTTCGCGTCCGCACCATTGACTCGTTCTGCCGCGAGCTGGCCCTTCAGCAGCCCTTGCTCTCCGGCCTCGGCGGTGGCCTGGACATCGCCGAGCAGCCCGACGAACTCTATCGCCGCGCGGCCCGCCAGACCCTGGAACAGATTGATGAAGCCAATTCGGCCCTGTGCGAGGCTATTGCGGCGTTGCTTCTCTGGCGGGACAACAACTGGCAGGAGATGGAAAACCTGCTGGTCGAGATGCTCAAGAATCGCGACTGCTGGATGCAGGACTTTGTGTTTGTAAGCGAGCAGGGCTGGGATAAGCTCCGCGAGCGGCTGGAACGGCCAATGGCCGCCGATTCAATTCGCTATACAGAAGATGAATGGAAGATCGTGAAGGCCTGCTTCACGTTGCTGCGCCGTGCGGCAGCCGAGTTGCACGTAGTCTTTGCAGAAGCCAGCCGCGTGGACTTCATCGAGGTCGCGCAGATCGCACAGCGCGCGCTCCGAGGCGACGACAACCTGCCCACCGACGCCGCGCTGGCCGTCTCCGACGGCATCCGCCATCTGCTGGTCGACGAGTTCCAGGACACCAGCCGCCACCAGCACCAATTGCTCGCCAGTCTTATCGCTGCCTGGCCCGAGCGCGAGGGCCGCACCTGCTTCGTTGTCGGCGACCCCATGCAGTCCATTTACTTCTTCCGCGACGCCGATGCCGAGCTTTTCCCGCGCGTGAAGGAAGTTGGCCTTGAAATTCCCCACGACGAGCCGCTGCTCTTTGACTTCGTTCCCCTCACGGCCAACTTCCGCACAGTGCCCGGATTGGTTGCCTGGCACAATCAGGCCTTCAAACAAGTTTTTGCGGACAACGATGGTAACGGTATTCCCTTCTCCGCTGCACAGCCATTTCCGAAAGAGAGGACCGGCTTTGGACCGCCTTTTACGCTGCATCTCGACTTTGTTCCCCAGGCTGTGCGCGGCAAATCCGCTGATGCCATAGACGAAAAAGAGACCACGCACACTGCGCAGATCGAAGAGATCGTCGCCCTGATTCGCAGCTATCAAGGCTCCGTGGAGCAGGCACGTCTCGCTCATGAGCTAGACGAAAAAGTAAAGTTCCGCATTGCCGTCCTAGGCCGAACCCGCAATGCGCTATCGCCCATCGCCCAGGCCCTGCGCGAATTCAACAATGAGGCCCGGTGCGAAAACAGAGAAACGATTCCCTTCCGCGCCGTCGAACTGGAAAACCTGAAAGACCGTCCCGAGGTCCTCGATGCCCTTGCGCTGGCCCACGCTCTGTTCAATCCACACAACCGCGTCGCCTGGCTGGGCGTTCTCCGCGCTCCCTGGTGCGGCCTGGCCCTCGACGACCTACACCTGCTCGCCAGCGCCGACGATCCCAAGCTCCTCACCCGCCCCGTGCCGGAGTTGCTCGCCGAGCGTCTGCCGCTCCTCAGCGAAGCGGGCCGCCGCGCCGCCCAACGCGTTCTCAACGCACTCAATTCCGTGCCCGCACTGCGCGCTTCCCTGCCTACTGCATCCTTGGGAACCTGGCTCGAACGAGTCTGGAGCAGCCTGGGTGGCACGGACTGCGTGGACTCGACCGCCCGCGCCAACGTTGACCTCTTGTGGAGCTGTCTGGACCGTCTGCCTGCCGGCGAGCAGGACCTGCTCGGCCCAGCGCTGGACGCGGCTCTCGACAAGCTGACCGCACTGCCCGATCCCGCCGCAGACAGCGACCTCGGCGTTCAGATGATGACCATCCACAAGTCCAAGGGCCTGGAGTTCGAAGTGGTGATCGTTCCCGATCTGCAGGCCGGCACGGCCCACAGCGGGCGCAAGATGCTCAGCTGGCTGGAGCGTGGCCTCGCCCAACCCGGCAAATCGGGAGAGATTACGGAGTTTCTGATCGCGCCCTTCCAGCCCAAGGGCAAAGATCGCGGCAAGGCCAAGGAGTGGGTCGATCGTGTCTATCGCGAACGCGAATTGCAAGAGGATCGGCGCATTCTCTATGTCGCCGCCACCCGCGCCCGCGAAGAGCTGCACCTCTTCGCCCGCCCGGCCTATAAGGTGGAGAGCAACGGAGAATTCAGCCTTGCGGAACCCTCAGGCAGCCTGCTGGCCACAGCCTGGCCGGCGCTTGAAGAAGAGGTCCGTGCTTGCTTCGAGGTATGGAAAGCCGCCAGAGCGAAAGTTGCAGCCGAGAAAGAGCAGGTGATCGAAGCCATCGCCGCCTCCGGCGAAAGCAATCTCCTCGTCTTCCCTTTTGCCATGCCCACTCCGGCCAGGCCAACGCTTCTCCGCCGCCTGCCGCCCGATTACCAGCGTGAGCACAGCGAGTCCTCCGCTCCCGCGGCCATGGAACCAGTCATGGTTGGAATGGGCGCATCCCGCCTCTACACCCGCCACGAGGGCGGCTTGCTCTCCCGCGCACTGGGCGCCGCCGTTCACACGCTCCTGGAAGAGCTGGCCCGCCTGCGCGCAACAAGCGATTGGAACGCTTCCCGCGCAGTTCTTCAGCGCTTCTCGCCCCGCATCGCCGCCCAGGTGCGCGCCTCCGGCGTGGACCAGGCCCATGCCGCAAACATTGCCGCCCAGGCGCTCCAACTTGCGCTCAGCGCCTCCCATGACCTCATCGGCCAATGGATCCTTTCGCCCCACGCCGAGGCAGCCAGCGAGGTTCGCTGGGCGGGATTCGTCGCCGGCGCCCTCAGTACGGTTCGCGTAGACCGCGTCTTCCGCGCCGGCCCTCAGCCGCAATCCGAGGGCGAAGACTGCTGGTGGATCATCGACTACAAGACCGCCCACGCCGACAATCTCGACCCAGCCGTGGCCCTGCCCGAGCTAAGAAAACTCTTCGCGCCCCAGCTCGAAGCCTATGCCACAATCCTCCGCAACCTACACGGACAAGACGCAATTCTCCGCGCCGGCCTCTACTATCCCCGTATGTTATTGCTCGATTGGTGGAAGCTATAGTCGGCGGGAGTTATAGTTTCGGGCACCCCAAGTCTCGATTCCGAGACCTGGGAGTACAGCCAACAAACCCACGAAGGCTCTTCTACCCCATCGCATGGGGGTCTGGGGCTGTCTTGAGGCTCTTGTTGTGGCGGACGTCCTCCCCTTGCACCCAGAAGACCACGTCCTCGGCAATGGCAGTGGCGTGGTCGGCAACCCGCTCCAGGGCGCGGGCGATCATCAGCGCATTCAGGGCCTGCGGCGCCAGGTGGCTCTGCTCTTCCATCACCTTGGTCAGCGCTTTGTAGGCGGCGCGGTTCATTGCGTCCACGGCGTCGTCCATGGCCAGCACCGAGCGGGCCAACTCGGCGTCGGCCTCGATGAACGATTGCAGGCTCTTGCGCACCATTTCGGAGGCCAGCGATGCCATGCGCGGTATGTCGACGGGCAGATCGACCTGGGCCATCTTTTCCATAGCCCGCACCCGGTCGCTGATGTTCTTGGCCGCATCGCCTACCCGCTCCAGATCGGCGTTGATCTTGATCACCGCCAGAATGAAGCGCAGGTCGATGGCCATCGGCTGCTCCATGGCCAGCAGGTCCAGCGCCGCCTGGTCGATCTCCCGCTCCATCCGGTTGATGGCGATCTCGCTCCGGCTCACCAGGTCGCAGATCGACAGGTCGCACACGCGATAGGCTTCGATGGCGCGCTGAATGGCCTGCTCGGCAAGGCCCGCCATCACCAGCAGTTGTTCTTTCAATTCGTCGAGGCTTTGCTGAAAGCGTATGCGCGTCATCCGAACCTGCCTGTAATGTAATCCTCGGTGCGTTTGTCGCTGGGGTTGGTGAAGATCTTGTGGGTCAGGTCGAACTCCACCATCCTGCCGTTCAGAAAGAAGCCCGTCTTCTCCGCCACGCGGGCTGCCTGCTGCATGTTGTGGGTCACAATCACAATAGTGTACTGCGATTTCAACTGGAAGATCAGGTCCTCGATCTTGGAGGTGGAAACCGGGTCCAGCGCCGAGGCCGGCTCGTCCATCAGCAGCACCTCGGGGTCCACGGCCAGGGCGCGCGCAATGCACAACCGCTGCTGCTGTCCGCCGGAGAGGCTGGCGCCCGACTTCTTCTTCAGATCGTCTTTCACCTCATCCCATAGTGCGGAGTTTTTCAGCGACCGCTCCACGATCTCGTCCAGCGCCCGCCGGTTGCTGTAGCCGTTCAGTTTCAGCCCCGCGGCCACGTTGTCGTAGATGGACATGGTGGGAAAGGGATTGGGCCGCTGAAAGACCATGCCCACGCGGCGCCTGATCTCGACCGGCTTAGCGTCTTCATAAATATCCAGGTCGCCGATGCGCACCGTGCCGGTGACCCGCGCGATGGGGTTGGTCTCGTGCATGCGATTGATGCAGCGGACAAAGGTGCTCTTGCCGCAGCCCGAGGGACCGATCAGCGCCGTCACATGGTTGGCCGGTATATGCAGATTGATGTCCTGCAGCGTGTGATTGGTCCCGTACCACGCATTCAGGTTGATTACCTCGATGCCGACGCCCACTTAGCTCGCTCCCTTCAGAACGCCGCGGCTGGTGACATAGCGCACCAGTGAAACCGCAAGCACGATCAGCACAATCAACACCAAAGCCCCGGCCCACGCCAGCCGATGCCACTCATCGTAGGGAGAGATGGCGTAGACGTATATCTGCAAGGGCAAGGCGGCAATGGGCTCGCGCAGCTTCTCGGTCAGTGTGCCGCCCCAGCCCACGTTGCCGAAGGCGGTAAAGATCAGCGGTGCGGTTTCGCCCGCTACGCGCGCAAAGGCCAGCATACAGCCGGTGATGATGCCGGGAGAAGCCGTCCTGACGGTGATGGCCAGCACCGACCGCCAGTTGGGCACGCCCAGCGCCAGGGCCGCCTCGCGTACCGCATTCGGCACCATCAAAAGCATCTCTTCGGTGGTGCGGCAGACAGTGGGAATCATCATGATGCCCAACGCCACTCCGCCCGAGAAGGCTGAAAAGTGCCCTTGCGGAACCACCACCAGCGAGTAAACGGCAATGCCCATCACGATCGAGGGAACCCCGTTCAACACATCCGCGGTAAAGCGCACCGCGTTGGCCAGCCTGGTTCCGCGCCCAAACTCGGCCAGAAAGATACCCCCGCTGATGCCCACCGGAATACCGATCAGACTGCCCACCGCCAGTAGAATCGCCGACCCGGCAATGGCGTTGGCCATGCCGCCGCCCGCCTCGCCCACCGGCTTGGGAACGTCGGTAAAGAAGGCCCAACTGAGCGAACTGGCCCCCTTGTAAACAAGGTAGATGAAGATAGCCACCAGCGGCGCCACCACCAGCAGGGTCGAAAGCACTGCCAGACCGGTGGCCAAGCCATCGGTCAGCCTCCTCATCCGCGCCATGAATTGGTGTTCGTTCTTCAGATTCTCTTCTCCCGAAAAACAGCTTCTAGCTCTTAGCTCTTAGCTCTTAGCTCCTCGCTCTCAGCTAACGGCTAAAAGCTAGAAGCTGCATTTCAATGCACCGACGACGGCTCTCCGCGTGTAACTGCCCACACTAACAGCCGGGCAAAAGCGTTCACGATGATGGTCACGATAAACAGCGCCAGCCCCAGTTCCATCAGCGCGCTCAGATGCAGATCACCCGAAGCCTCGGCAAATTCATTGGCGATCACCGACGCCATCGAACTTCCATTCGCAAGCAACGAACGGTGAATCTCCGGACTGTTGCCGATCACCATGGTCACCGCCATGGTTTCCCCCAGCGCCCGCCCCAGGCCCAGAATCACCGCGCCCACAATCCCGATGCGCGCATTGCGCAGCACGCCCATGCGGATCATCTCCCAGCGCGTCGCCCCCAGCGCCAGAACCGCCTCGCGTTGCGAGTGAGGCACCGCAGTCATCACCTCGCGCGTCAGCGAGGAGATGATGGGCAGAATCATGATGGCCAGAATCACGCCCGCCGCAACAAAGCCCAGCCCGGTGGGATTGTCGTCGCCAAAAAAGCCCGTCCAGCCCAGCAACTTGATGAGCCAGGGATTCACGTGCTCCCGGAGCAGCGGCACCAGCACAAACACCGCCCACAGCCCGTAAATCACGCTGGGAATGGCCGCCAGAAGTTCCGTCAGAAAGGCCAGCGGCGTGCGCAGCACCTGCGGGCACATCTCGGTCAGGAACACGGCCACGCCAATGGCCAGGGGAACCGCCAGCAAAAGAGCCAGAAACGAAGAGACCAGCGTGCCATACACAAACGGCAGCGCGCTGAAATGCTCATTGACCGGGTCCCAGTACATCGGCTGGTTGGTATAGGTATCCAGGTACGCCTTGTAGAAGAAATCCAGGCCGAACTTGCCCCAAGCCAGTTGCGAACGTATCACTAACTCGGTGGCAATCAGCGCCACAATGGCGAAGATGCTCAGCGCGCTCAACAGCATCAACCATGAAAACCCGCGGTCGGCAATCGCCGAATTGCCGCGCGCCAGCAGGAAGGTGCGAATGGCTGAAAACTCAACCGTGCCCGCCTCCGCAGGTTGCTGCCCGTCAGCAGGACTTGGTTCCGGCTGAAGTTGAGCTTGGGAGATGCGAATCTCAGGCACGTTAGCGATCACCTAAGATAGGCTACCGGCACTATGTGAATGGCAGGTTACAACGCTGCGAAATCAAGCGCATACGAGTGGAAAATCCCGCTTTCAGAAGGTCCCGGCCGCCCATTTCCGTCCACTCGGGGCCTCGACCCGCAAATCCAGCCATTCTGAGACCGGGGAAAGACGGTCCCGGCGCCCATGCCAGCCCCTTTCCCCCCACAAATCCTCCCCACACGCAACGAAGGATGGAATCATCCCCTCCATTGCCTTCATTTTCCTTTAAGCTGGAGAACTGGAAACTCGAAGGCCTGATCTCATGCGCGCAGCTTTGACCGTCATTGTCCTCGCCCTCTCCACCCTCGCCCTTCAAGCCCAAACCGGCCCTCTGAACGCAGCCCAGCCCGACCCTCCCCACCGCGAGTGGCGAGCCGCATGGATCACCCACCCCACGGCTCCGTTGCGCGATCCCGTGGTGCTGCACTTCCGGCGAACCCTTGCGCTGGTCGCCGTTCCCGCCACTTACCCGGTTCGCGTCAGCGCCGACAACCGCTTCGTGCTGTTCGTGAATGGCCATCGAGTGGGCGACGGCCCGGCTCGCGGAGACCTGGCCCACTGGCGTTACAAGCGCTTCGACCTGGCCCCGTTTCTTCAGCCCGGCCAGAACCTCATCACCGCAACCGTATGGAACTTCGGCGTCTACGCCCCCCTCGCGCAGATGACTGACCGCGCGGCCTTTCTGCTGGAAAGCGAGGCTACGGGCGCAGCTGCCATCAGCACTCCCGAGGACTGGCTGGTCGAGATCGAGCCCGGCCAGCGCCCGCTGCCCCGCCTCGTCAACGGCTTCTGGGAATACATGGCCGCAGGGACCGGCGAAGAGATCGACGGCGCGCGCGATGACTGGAGCTGGAATTCGCCTTCGGCTGTTGGACCAGCCTGGGTAGCTGTCGCCTCGCCCATCCGCGAGAGCATTTACCCGACATCGAACAAAGCCCACTCCGCCGACGTGATCGGCGACAATTCCTGGTGCCTGGTACCCGACTCGCTGCCGGCGATGGAGTACTCGCCCACGAGTCCGGGCGAGGCCGTACGCCTTGACATGATTGCTGCGGAACAGCCCGGTCTGAGCGCTTTTCCGGTCGCGCCGGCAGGTTTACCTCCGGGGGTCCACGTCCACTTGCTACTTGACCGCAAAACCCTCACCACTGCGTATCCGCAGCTCACAGTCTCCGGCGGCAAAGGCGCAAAGATCCGCCTGACTTACTCCGAGGCCCTCTACGATCAGGACCAGCACAAAGGCGACCGCGACGAGGTAGGCAACCGCACCGCCCTCGGCACCACTGACAGCTTTCTGCCCGACGGCGGCGCGTACCGGACATTCGAGCCATTGTGGTGGCGCACCTGGCGCTATCTCGACCTCGATATCCAAACCGCCGCCGACCCCCTCCAATTGGAGTCTCTTACCGCGTCGTTCACCGCCTATCCCTTCGAGCAGCGCGCCAGCTTCCACTCCGGCGATGCGGAGCTGGACAAAATCTGGGAGATCAGTTGGCGTACCGCCCGGCTCGACGCACATGAAACCTACATGGACACGCCCTACTACGAGCAGTTCCAATACGTTGGTGACACCCGTATCCAGGCGCTGATCTCCTACGCCGTTGCTGGCGACGACCGGCTGGCCCGCCAGGCAATCGCCGCCTTCGACCAATCGCGCACCGCCGACGGGCTAACGATGAGCCGCTATCCCAGCTCACTGCCCCAGATCATCCCCACCTTTTCGCTCCTCTGGATCGGAATGGTCCACGACTATTGGCTCTACCGGCCCGATCCCGAGCCGGCCCGCGCAACACTTCCCGGAACCCGCGCCGTCCTCGCCTGGTTCGCCACGCACGAGCAGCCCGACGGGCTGCTCCAGAAATTGCCTTGGTGGAGCTTCGTCGACTGGGTCCCCTCTGGCGAGATTCCCACCTACGACGCAAACCACGAGTCCTGCGTCACCACGCTCGAATACCTGGGAGCCCTGAATGATGCCGCCGATCTCGAAGAAAGCCTTGGCGACCCGCTCCTGACCGCTCGCTACCAGGCCCGCGCCGTGCACGTCCGCGACGGCCTCTTCAACAAATGCTGGAACGCCCAGCGCGGCCTCATCGCCGACAACCCCGATCAGAAGAACTTCAGCCAGCAGGCCAACATCCTGGCCGTTCTCTACGACGTGGTCCCCAAAGATCGCCAGCAGGAGCTCGTGCACCGCATGCTGGCCATTGAGCCCGGAACCACCCCAGACGGGATCTTAAGCGCCTCCTACTACTTCCGCTTTTATCTTGCCCGCGCCCTGGACCACGCCGGCCTGGCCGATGAGTACCTGCGCTCCATCGACCCCTGGCGCAAACTCCTGCCCCTCCACTTCAGCACCTGGCCTGAAGTTCCCGGCAACACCCGCTCCGACTCCCACGCCTGGAGCGCCCATCCCATCTACGATCTGCTCGCGCTGGTAGCGGGCATTCAGCCAGCCAGCCCCGGCTTTGCCACGGTCCGCATAGCACCCCACCTGGGCACGCTGCCCTCGCTCACAGCCACGTATCCCCATCCTGAGGGCATCATCAAGGTCGAGTACCGCCGCCACGGCGAAGAACTCGACGCAACCATCACTTTGCCCGGCAAGCTCACCGGCAACTTCGTCTTCAACAGCAAGGTTTGGCAGCTCAAACCCGGCGTAAATCAAATCCTGGCCCCGTAGAACGGACCATCCAGCCTCTTTTCCATCCCAGCGGCCAAGGCCCGGCCGCGGCGGGCTGGCAACCCGCTGTCTTGAGCAAGAGAGCCGTCGGCCCGCGGCCATTCCGCTCACAGCAGTTGCAAAATCGATTCACTAGCCGGAAAGCAGTGTTTCCCATTCACTGAAAACGTGTTACAACTCCAACATGGCAAAAGGAAAGAATGCTGCGCCATCAGGGCAAGTTAACCTTAGAATGCTCGCTGAGCATCTGGAGCTCTCGCAGACCACCGTCTCCCTGGTCCTGAACAACTCTCCCTCCGCTAAGTCCATCCCCCAGGAGACCCGCAACCGGGTGCTGGAGGCGGCCGAGAGGCTCAATTACCGCCCCAACTACTTTGCCCGGTCCCTCCGCCAAAATAGGTCGATGAGCGTGGGCGTGCTGGCCCCGGACCTGAGCGAAGGCTATTTTACCCGCGTCATGAGCGGCGTCGTCCAGGAGTTGACCGCCGCTCACTACTTCTACTTCACCGCCTGCCACGACTGGAAGCGCGAGCTCATCGAAAAGTACCCGCGCATGCTGGTCGAGCGCGCAGTGGATGGTTTTCTGCTCCTCAACACCTCGGCCGACCACATCGCAGTGCCGATCCCGGTAGTGGCCATTTCATCCCACAGCCCGGTTGCAAACGTAACCAACATCGTCCTCGATCATCATCTGGCCGTGGAACAGGCTCTCACCCATCTGCGCTCGCTCGGCCACCGCCGCATCGCCTTCATGCGCGGTCCGCGCGCCATCCCCGATTCGGAGTTCCGCTGGAAGGCCATCCAACAGGTGGCCCGGGAAATGAATCACAAGCTCGACCCCGCGCTCGTCATCCGCATCGACTCCGCCGGATGGTCCATGAAGACCGGATACCACCCCATGGCGCCGGAGATCGGCTACAGGCCCATGCAGGCCCTGCTCGAAAAGACCCGCGACTTTACCGCCGTCTTCTGCTTCAACGACATCGCCGCCATCGGCGCCATCCGCGCCCTCAAGGACGCCGGACTCACCGTGCCCGGAGACGTCTCCGTGGTCGGCTTCGACGACATTCAGTCCGCGGCCTACTCCACGCCCTCGCTCACCACCGTCCGCCAGCCGCTGCTGAAGATGGGGAAGCGCGGCGCCCAGGTGCTGCTGGAACGCATCGCCAATCGCGAAAAAGAGTTCCCTTCCGAGATCGTCATGGCCCCTGAACTGGTCATCCGCGAATCCACCGGACCGGCCCTGCCAGATGCAAACAACGCGCGAGACCTCGGAAAGCACTAAACAACTGATCCCTGTTCCCTGCTTCCCTACTCCAGCATTTGCAAGTCCAGCGGCTCAACCAGCAGGCAATCCATAGTGCAGATGCTGGCCAACGCACGCTTCAACGCAGTAGATTTGCACGGCTCCACGGTCACCACGAAGGGCAGCGCATGTTGGGGATAGCCCGGCTTCTGCACGATGGCGCGAATGTTGATGCGCTCTTTGGCCAGCGCCCCTGTAATCTCCGCCACAATCCCCGGCCGGTCGTCAACCAGGAAGCGAATGTAATGCGGAACTTCGAACTCCCCGACTACCCGCGCCGGGGCCGACGGAATCTCCACCCGCCGTGATCCGTGCGCCAGCGCCAGCAGATCGCTGACCACGGCCACCGCCGTGGGATGCCCGCCGGCTCCGTGGCCCGAAAACACCACGTCCCCGCCATAGTGGCCGGTCAGGATCACCATGTTCTCCGTGCCCCGCGACCAGGCCAGCGGCGAATGAATATCCACCAGCATCGGTCCCACGGTGGCCGCCACCGGCCCACCGGCCCGCTCGGCCCGCGCAATCTGCCGGATGGTGCAGCCCAGGTCGCGCGCATAGCTGAAGTCCACGGCTGAAACCGCCGTGATGGGCCGGGGCACAATCTCCTCCGGATCCACCTCCACGCGCAGAGCCAGCCGCATCAGAATGGCCAGCTTGGAGCGCGCGTCGAATCCGCCCACGTCCTCAGTCGGGTCGGCCTCGGCATACCCCTTGGCCTGCGCCGTGGCCAACACCGCCGCATACTCCGCGCCCTCCTCCATCTTGCTCAGGATGAAGTTGCACGTGCCGTTCAAAATGCCCTCAATGCGCTCGATTCGATCCCCGGCCAATCCCTGCTCCAGCCCCGGAATCACGGGAATCCCGCCGGCCACGGCGGCGCCAAACTTCAGATGCCCGCCCCTGGCCGCGGCCAGCCGCTCCAGCTCCACGCCGTGATAGGCAATCAGTTTCTTGTTGGCCGTAACCACGCTCTTGCCCGCATCGAGCGCCCGGCGCACCCAGCCGCCTGCCGGCTCAAGCCCGCCAGCCAGCTCCACCACCACGTCCGCATCCGAGGCCAGCACCGCCTCCGCGTCCTCGCTCCACTCCACGCTCTTGGGCGCCCAGTCCACCCGCTTCCGCTCGACGCCGCGGTTGAATACGTGGGTCAGTTCCAGCCCTTGAGGCTTTTGCTCCACCAGAATTCTCGCCACTGAGCTGCCCACCGTCCCAAAACCAAAAATTGCGATGCGCAACGGGCGCTGGATGCGGGACTCGTGGTGCGACTCCCGCGCGGTCAGCGCGGACTGCTGTTGCGGCGATACGGAACCATTCACTTCAGACACCGGCATTTCCTCTTATGAGCTATTGAAATCGCTTGATAACCCGATGATACCTGACCGCGGCCCGTCCATTGCCCGATGTGCGCCCCCGAAGCCGCTCCTCGTGCAGGCGGATTCCGGCCGTGGATTTGCAGATTTTATTGGGAATTCGAATATCATGAGAATCCATGGCCGGAATTTTCGAAAAACTCAACCTCAAGGATCACCAGGAGATCCTCGTCCTGCATGCGCCGGAGAGCTTCGAGCCGGAGCTCGCGCGCCTGCCCGTCATGACCATCCATCGCCACATCGAGTCCGTGCCGGAGATCCGCTTCTCGCTCGCCTTCGTCACCCGCCAGAGCGAAGTGGACGCGCTCGTCCCAAAAGTCGCGGCCCGCGCCAAAGGCGACGCCACCGTATGGTTCGCCTATCCCAAAGGCACATCGAAGCAATATAAGTGCGACTTCAACCGCGACACCGGCTGGGATCCTTTGAAGGCCGCGGGCTTCGACACCGTCCGCGCCATCGCCATCGACGAGGACTGGACCGCTCTACGCTTTCGCCGCAAAGAGTACATCAAATCCCGCTCTTGATCCGGTCCTACACGACGGAAACGAAACCGGGCGTCCCACCCTCACCGCGTCTTTTTTCGTGGCTGGGATGGGTCTGGCTCAATTCATGAAAATGGCTGGAAACAACAGAACTGGCCCATCAGTGCCGCGCACAGAAACGGAGATAACCGAATGCAAACCATCTCAAGACCATTGCGTCCCGCACAGGACGAAGTCCATCGCACCGCGCACGATCAGGATTTGATCGAAGTTCCCAGGCGCGCTCAACTGGACCGCGAAACCGAGGGAAATAAGGACCAACAACCGTCTGCGACTCGCGCCATTGCATAGATATGTCTTCCTGAACGGAGGACTCGCTAACTCGCCGACTTGCTGACTTGCTAAACAAACAGTCCCGGCAGTACCTCGCCGGCCTTGCCTTCCACCACATGCGTAAACGCAGAAGCGTTCAGCGGTGGTTCCGGCCCCACGTAGACGGTGCGCGCGCCATGCAGCCGCGCCCAGTGCACAAAGTTGGCCGCCGGATACACCGACCCTGAAGTGCCTACCACCACCATCAGCGTCGTCTTCCCGATCTCTTCCTGAATGCGATCCATCTCCAGCGGAATCTCGCCGAAGAAAACGATGTGCGGGCGCAGCAGCCCGCCGCACGCGCAGCGGCCCACCTCGTCCAAACTGCGATAAAAGGCATGATCCTCCATCGGCTTGCGGCCGCACTCATTCTCGCAGCGCGACTTGGCCAGCTCCCCGTGCATGTGCACCAGCCGCACCGAGCCGGCCCGCTCGTGCAGATCGTCCACATTCTGCGTGCAGAGAAAGAAGCGTTCGCGCAGCTTTGTCTCCAGATCAGCCAGCGCAAAATGCGCCGGATTCGGCTCGGCCTTCGCGCCATCCGCCCGCCGACGAGAATAAAACTCCCACACTAGCCCCGGATTGCGCTGCCACGCATCGGGCGTGCAAACATCCTCGATCCGATGGCCGGCCCACAGCCCGTCCGAGGCGCGAAAGGTCGGCAGCCCGCTCTCCGCGCTGATGCCCGCGCCGGTTAGGACAAAGACTCTATCCTCGGGGGTAACGGAAATCGTTGCCATTGTCTTGCTCCCACACACCCGAGGGTCACGGGAAGCCAAAACGTCCACCCAGCCACCACCCTCGCTAACCGGCTAACTTGCCAACGCCGCGCCAGCGGCGGTCAACTCGCTGACTAGCTGTCCTGCTAAAGATGATCCTGATCTCTGTTCACTGCCTTCACGGCTGCAGCAGAATCTTCCCCGTCGTCTTGCGATCTTCGAGGTCGGTCTGCGCCTGGGCCGCCTCAGCCAGGGGATACAGGTGCTCGGTTCTCAGCTGGAGTTCGCCCTTGGCAGCCCAACCCAGCACGTCACCGGCGCGCCATTCCAGTTCCTCCCGCGTAGCCACGTAGTGCCACAGCGTAGGCCGGGTGATGAACAGCGACCCCTTCCCGCTCAGTTGGATCAGGTCGAAGGGCGGCACAGGCCCGCTCGAAGCGCCAAACAGCGCCAGCATCCCGCGCGGCCTCAGGCAGTTCAGGCTCTGGTCAAAGGTCGTCTTGCCCACCGAGTCGTAGACCACGTCCACGCCCTTGCCGTCCGTGAGCCGCTTGACCTCCGCCTCGAAGTCCTGCTCGGTGTAAAGAATCACATCGGAGGCGCCCGCCTCGCGCGACAATTCAGCCTTGGCAGCGGTGGAGACCGTCGTAATCACCCGCGCGCCCAGCCGCGCCGCAATCTGCGTCAGCAAGATGCCCACGCCGCCGGCCCCGGCATGAACCAACACCGTATCTCCTGCTTTGAGCGGGAAGGTGGAGTGCGCCAGGTAGTGCGCCGTCATCCCCTGCAACATGGCGGCGGCAGCCTTTTCCATGCTCAGCCCCACCGGCGTTTTCACCAGTTGCGCCGCCGGAACCAGCGCATACTCAGCATAACTGCCCAGCACGCTCACCGAAGCCACCGCATCCCCGGCGGCAAAACCCGTCACGCCCGGACCCAGCTCCTCCACCGTGCCCGCGGCCTCGCTGCCCGGCACCAGCGGCAGCGCCGCCTTGTACACGCCCTTGCGGAAGTAGATTTCGATGAAGTTGACCCCGATGGCTTCCACCCGGATCAACAGCTGCCCCGGTCCCGGCTGAGGAATGGGCAACTCGGCCAGCTGCAAAACCTCCGGCCCGCCTGTCTCGTGGATCTGTATGGCTTTCATCACATTTCAGGATGCACCATTGTACGCCCTGACTGCAATCGGCAACAATCGCGGGAGAGGCCGCACTTCCTGAATTCCTATAGGGAGGATGAGGGTTGAAACTGTGCGAGCCACAACTTCTGAAAGACGTCGCCTTCCTGAATGCTCCTGGCATCGGCCCCCTGCGTGGCGGCACGCATAGCCGCGCGCTTTGCCTCATGAGTCCGTTCCTCGCGATCCAACGCCCGCAAGGCGGCTTGCACCAGTTCGTTGGCATTTGAATAGCGTCCGCCCTCGACCCTGGTCAAAACGAAATCGTCCAAATCGGGGGGCAGGTGGACATTGCGATTCGGCATACAACACTCCTCTAAAAAACTCTGTGGCATTTTCCAGCCTTCCTTGAGAGTCTCAGTGTGGGCGCGCAGCGTTCTCAGGGGAAAATCTACCTCAAAATTGGGGACTCGTTTTGCGCCCATTGAGAAGATGCATGATTGGCGGTTCTGCCAAAATCGTTCATCTTCTCAATTGCTATACCGCGATCAAGCGGGTTTTTCCTTTTCAGGGAGGTCCCCGGCCCGCCGCGGCGGGGTCTTCTTTGGTGGAGTAAAAGCGAGAGCCGCCCTGAACGAGATCGCGTCGAAGCGCGTCACGCCATGCGTAAAGGCAGCTTGCGGCAGCCGCGACCGGAGAAAGAATGTTACCGGTCCAACTCGTCGAGCATGGACTGCATCTCGCTCAGGGCGTGGCTGTTCCCGCTTCGCGCCGCGCAGCCGATCCCGGCCTTCAGCCGCTCGATCGCCTCCGCCGTCCGTCCCGCCGTGGCCAGCATCTGCGCGGCCATGAAGTAGCCGGCCGTATAGTCGGGATCGTTGGCCAGCAGCGTGTCGAACTCCTTGAGCGCCGCGGTCGTCTCGCTGCGGTTGGCCAGTTCCATGGCAAGTCCGTAGCGGGCAAAGCTGTTCTTCGGGTCCAGCGCCAGAATCTCTTTTAGTCCCGCTATCTTATCCATCCCGTTCATCTACAGTCCCATATTGTTCCTGTCCGGCCATGGGAGGATTTGCACATTTGGCTGCGATTGCCGAAACTGGAACAAGATGACTCGCCCACTCGGCCTGTACGGCCTGGCTGCCGCCAGCACTATTGTAGCTGCCCGGCATTCGCAATCGGCCGGCTGAGCCAGGTTACAGGAAATGGAGGTTTCGCAGAATGAGTTCCGCGGAAACAATTCCCGCTGCGCGCACTGTGGCCAGCACGCAGTCAGAAATGACAGAGATCATCCTGCCCAACGACACCAACACCCTGGGCAACCTGCTGGGCGGACGCCTGATGCACTTCATCGACCTCACCGGCGCCATGGCTGCCTACCGGCACGCGCGCACCTATATCGTGACCGCGGCCATGGATCACATCGACTTCATCCAGCCGGTGCGACTGGGCGACTTGCTCACCCTCAAGTCCAGCGTCAACCGTGCCTTCAACACCTCCATGGAAGTGGGCGTAAAGGTCTGGGCTGAAAACACGCAGACCGGCATTCAGCGGCACGTGGCCAGCGCATACCTGGTTTTTGTCGCCATCGACAAGGAGGGCCGCCGCCAGAAGGTTCCTCAATTGTTGCCGGAGACGCCCGACGAGTTCCGCCGCCATGCCGACGCGTTGCTGCGCCGCGAGCATCGCGAGGCCGAGAGCACCCGCCGCAAACAGGAAAAGCTGGCCCACGCAGCGCTGGAAGGCACAAGCCGCTGAACCGCTAGCGCAGTGAAGAGCATCAGAAAAACAACAGGGTTTTAAAAAGGGGATGCCATGTCAAGCAGAACGCCAGATGCGTCGACGGATCGTATGCTCGCCGCCATTGAGATCGAGCGAGATGCTATAGAGTCTGGGAATATTGATCGGCACCTTGCGGTGCTGACCGATGACGCGATCTTCCTGCCACCGAACAGCCCGTCGAAGACCGGGGCTGAGTTGCATAGCTGGCTTCGCGGCTTTCTGGAAGGCTTCCGCGTTGAATGGCTGAGCTTCGAATCGACGGAGACGCTGATCGCGGGCGAGATGGCCTTCCACTCGTACACCTACACGTGGCGCGTGTGCGCTCGTGGGGGCGGAGAACCGACGATCGCGGCGGGCAAAGGGGTGCATCTCCTCCGCCGCCAGCCGGACGGATCGTGGAAAATCGCACGCGAAATTTGGAATGGCAATCCTGCAAGCCCGCGGTAGTTTTGGCGCGGCAGCGACGCATATTGCCCAATAAGGTGTTACACGACGGCCGCTGGAGCGATCATCAGGCGGTCGAAGATGAACAAGGAGCAATCAAAAAGAATGGCTCATTCACCCGCCATGCCCGCGCCCGTAGCTTTGCAGGGCATATCGAAGATCGTCGCTATCGGTTCCGGCAAGGGCGGAGTGGGCAAGACCACCGTCGCCGTCAACCTAGCCATTGCGCTCTCGCGGCTGGGCCAGCGCGTGGGCCTCATCGACGCTGACATCTACGGCCCCAACGTGCCGTTGATGATGGGCTCGACCCAGCAGCCGGGCGTGGGCAAGGACAATCGCATCATCCCCAACGAGACCCACGGCCTCAAGACCATCTCCATCGGCTACATCTCCCCCGGCGACAAGCCGCTGGTGATGCGCGGACCCATGCTCCACCAGATCATCCGCCAGTTCCTCCAGCAGGTGGAGTGGGGCGACCTGGACTACCTCATCATCGATCTGCCGCCCGGGACCGGCGACGTGGTCATCTCGCTCGTGCAGACCGTGCCGCTGACCGGCGCCGTGGTGGTCTCGACGCCCAGCGATGTCAGCCTTCAAGATGCGCGCAAGACCCTGGAAATGTTCGCGCAGGTCAACGTCGAAGTGCTGGGCATCGTCGAAAACATGAGTTACTTCACCTGTCCCCACTGCCACCAGGAGATCGATATTTTTTCCAGGGGCGGCGCCGAGCGGACCGCGCGGCAGTTCAATATTCCCTTCCTCGGTTCCATCGAGCTGATCCCCGCCATCCGCGATGGCGGCGACCGCGGCCTGCCCGTCGCGCTAGCCGGCCCCAAGAGCCCGCAAGCTGCAGAGTTCTACGCCGTGGCCGGGAAACTGATGGAGCGCGCCGAAGCCGCCGCGGCCGCCGCCACCGATGTGATCGAGATCAGTTGAGTCGAATCCTTTGGCTATAAACGCAGAAAAGCGGGGCTTACGCCCCGCTTTCTTTGTTGGGACTGCAATCTACCGCCAGTGCCCTTCCTGTAGCTCCCAATGGTCGCCCCGGTGAACCCACCGGTGCGCAACCCAACGCTGGCCCTCATGGGGCGGACGATCCCAGCGGCCTGGGGTCCAGACGTAGTGGTCGCCTTCCCAGTGGTGATAACCGGCGATCCATACATAACCACGATCGGGGGGCCGGCCGCGTTCTTCATGGATGGGTGGCGGCGGCCCGATGCGAACCACAATCTGCGCAAACGAAGCCGCAGGGGAGAGAGTGAGAGCGAGCAACAGTGCCAGTGCAATTTTTTTCACGATGAATCAAATCTCCTGGGTTTGAGTTGCCGGAATCATGACCGCCTTCCGGCCTGCTGATAAATCAAACGTTGAGCGGCGAAATTGGTTGCGGTCCCCTCGGGAATCGCACCCACGCTGTTTGTACCACCAACGCTATCCTCTCGGGTGTATCAAATTGCTCATTCTATCGCTTCGGCTCTCACGATTCCGCTTCGATCTCCTCGGTCAGCGCCTCGGCTGCCGCGATGCAAGCTGCGCGGTCCACGTCAAGGTGCGTCACCAGGCGAATCGCATCCGGCCCCACCGTGCTGGCCAGAATTCCGCGCTTCTTCAGCCGCCCGACCAGCTCCGCCGCGCTCAAGCCTCCCGTCAGCCGGAAGATCACGATGTTGGTCTCCACCGCATCCAGCTCGATCGCCACGCCTTCAATGTTCGAGAGCGCCTCAGCCAGCAGCCGCGCGTTGGCGTGGTCCTCATGGAGCCGCTTCGGCCCCTGTTCCAGCGCGATCAGTCCCGCCGCGGCCAGAATGCCTGCCTGACGCATTCCGCCGCCTAAAGCTTTTCGGAAAATCCGCGCCCGCTCCATCAGCTCCGCCGAACCCACCAGCATCGAGCCAACCGGCGCGCCCAGCCCCTTCGACAGACAAAACATCACCGTATCGAAGCCCCGTGTCAGGGTCTTAACGTCCACGCCCAGCGCCGTGGCCGCATTGAATATCCGCGCGCCATCTAAGTGCGTCGGCAGCTTGCGCTCCTTTGCCCCGTCCCAGATTTCCTCCAACACAGGAAGCGGCGTCACGCTTCCTCCAGCCAGGTTGGCGGTATTCTCAATCTCGATCAGCCCCGTAGCCGCTCGCAACGACCCGCGCCCGTAGATGGCCGGCGCGATGTGCTTCCAGGTCAGAATGCCCCGCTCCGCTTGAACGGCGCGCACCAGGCAACCGGAAAACACCGCCGTGGTGGCCATCTCCCAGTCCAGAATGTGCGCCCGCGACTCGGCGATCACCTCCTGGCCCGGTTGCGTGTGAAGGCGAATGGCAATCTGGTTGCCCATGGTGCCCGTCGGGACGAACAGCGCCGCCTCGCGGCCAAAGACCTCCTCGGCGCGCCGCTCCAGCAGGTTGACCGTGGGGTCCTCGCCGTAAACGTCGTCGCCCACCTCGGCCGCCGCCATCGCCGCGCGCATCTGGGGTGTCGGCCGCGTCACCGTATCTGAACGCAGATCAATAATGGCAGCCAATTTCTTCTTCCTTTCTTGTCTTTGGATCAAGGTGTGAGTTCGCACTCCCATCACCAGACGCGGCAGGCATTGGCCGGCATCATCGTCTGACCCGTCTTGCATCCGAATGCCTGGCCGAATTCCGCCATATTCTGCACCACGCCGTTAATCCGAAATCTCTCCGGCGAGTGCGGATCAGTCTGCACCTGCAACCGTAGCTGTTCAGGGCGGGTGCTGCCGCACCAATTCTGTCCGTGCGCCAGGAAGAACTGTTGCGCGGGGGTGTAGCCGCTCGAATCCTTTGCGTTCATGTCGATGCCTTTACGCTTCGCATCCGCCAGCAGGGCCATGTACGCCAGGCGCAATCCGCCGTTGTCCGCCGTGTTTTCTCCCAGCGTAAGCTTCCCATTCAGCTTCACATCGTCCACTGCCGTGAAGCTGCCGTATTCATTGACTTCGCAATCCGTCATGGCCTCGAACTTCTTGGCGTCCTCTGCCGTCCACCAGTCGGCGAGATTGCCGTTGCCGTCGAACTTCCGCCCCTGATCGTCGAACCCGTGCGTCAATTCGTGGCCCACAACGCCCCCGATATGCCCGTAGTTCTCGGCGTCGGTCGCGTCTGGAGCGTAGAACGGCGACTGCAGGATTCCCGCCGGGAAATTGATGTCGTTCATGCTCGGGTCGTAATACGCATTCACTGTAGGCGGCGACATGCCCCATTCTCCGCGATCGACCGGCTTGCCGATCTTCGCCAACTGCCGGTGGTTCTCAAACTCCGTGGCCCGCATCGCATTGCCGAACGCATCGCCACGCACCACCTTCAAGGCCGAGTAGTCTCTCCAGTGATCCGGATACGCGATCTTGTCGGCAACCATGTGCAGCTTTTCCCTGGCCCTGACTTTGGTCTCGGCGCTCATCCACGTCAGCGTGCCGATATTCCTGTCCATCGCATCTTCGATGTCATGAACCATCTGCACCGTCTTCTGCTTGCTTTCCGCCGGAAAATACGCCTTCACGTACACTTCGCCCAACGCTTCGCCCAACGCTCCGTCCGTTGCCCGGACACAACGCTTCCAGCGGGCCTCCTGCTCCGGCTGCCCCCGCAGGGAGCGGCCAAAGAAGCTGAAGTCCTCCTGGTCCAGCGCAGTGGGCAGGGTGACGCCCGGAATTCCATGGATCAGTTGCCAGCGCAAATAGGTCTTGATCGTCTCCAGGTCAGTCGATTGAATCAGCGCGTTCAGTCCTTTGAAAAACTCTGGATTCGCCACGTTCAGGTCGCTAATCGGAGGCGCGCCCGTGCGCTCGAAGAAGCTTGGCCACGCTATCACAGGCGCCAACCCCGCCAACTGCGCGACCGGCATCGGGTGATACACATTCTTCGGATCGCGCTGCGAGGTAATATCCATCGACACCTTGGCCAGCGCCGTCTCCACCGCCATGATCTTCTGCGCATCGCTCGCCGCCGCGGCGTCTGGCTCGCCCAGCAGCTTCAGCGTGTTCGTAATATGTTGTACATACTGCTGCCTGGTTTTTTCGGCCGCCGCGCCGGTCCGCAGGTAGTAGTCGCGTTCCGGCAATCCCAGCCCGCCCTGATCCACATCAGCAATCTGCTTCCGTGCATCCTTGAAATCCTGCTGTTCGCCATAGCTGAAGAACGCGTTCACATTGTTCAATTGAAAATGCGCCAGCAGGCCCGTCAATTCGCTCTTGCTTTGGAGAGCCGCAATGCGGTCGAATTCCCCTTGCATTGGCTTCAGCCCGGCTGCTTGAACAGCGTCTTTGTCCATGCACGTTGCGTAGTAATCCCCAATCTTCTGTTCGTTCGGCGTGCGCGACGGATTATCGGCCTCGACCTTTTCCAGCAGCGAGCGGAGCGCATACTCGGTGTGCTCATAGACGATATAAAACGATCCGTAGCCCGGCATGTCTGCCGGAATCGGATACAGCTTGGAAAAGTTCCCGCACGCATACTGCGCGAAATTCACGCAGGGATCCGCAGTCGTGTCCATGAATCGCGTGTCCAATCCGGCCGGGAGTTGAGGGTTTTTCTCTGCGTCCCCCGCAGATTTCTCCTGAGCGCCCGTCACCGGAACACAGATCCCAAAAGAAGCTCCGATCAATGCGACGACTACCAGAATTCCTGTTTGCGTCTTCATCGTTTCCTTAACCCCCTGTTCACAATCTGGCCCTTGCGGGTCCTATGGTCCCTAGTACTGTCTTACTGTATCTGCGCCATCGGCAGTTCGATGACCGGGATCCGCTTGCCGTCCTTCATGGCGTATGCCCAAAGCCCATGAAAACTCTCCCTGAGCCCCGGTTGCGCCTTCAAGAGCGCGCTCAGCACGGCAACCGCTTCGGTGCGCTGTGCGGCCGGGTCGGTCACTCCCGTCGATTCGTAGGTCACGCTCAAATCGACCTGGCGCAGCGTCGCGTCCAGCCGCACCGCGTCGATCTTCCAGGTGCGCGGGCCATCCGGAAGCGATAAAGGAAAAGCATCCTGTGGCGAACCCTTGATCTGCGCCTGTTCTATCCCCAGTTTTTCCAGGTTCGGCGAAGAGAGATAATCCACCGGCACCAGCAGATAACGCGCCGCCTCATAGCTGTACCAGGCGCTCCACGGCTGATCCGCCTTGGCCAGCTCGCGGGCGCGCGTCCAGTACCAGACGCCGTCATGCCCGTCAAAGACGCCCTGCCGCACGGAGAGGCCGCCCAGTCTCCATTCCTGTGTCCGCTCCCGTGTCCGTCCCTGTGTCCGTACAGGTTCGGAGCCGCTATCATCCCAGGCCAGAATCAATCCCAATTGCCCGCCCAGCGGCGCCCCCGCCGCATCGGCCAGCACCACCGCGTACCGCCCCGGCGGCAGCGCCCGCATGGTAATCGTCACCGTTACCGACCCCGTTGAATTGGAGCAGAAGAACTGCGTATCGGCCGGCGCCGCCAGGCTGGTCGCGTCCAGCAGATACAAATTCCGCAGTTGGATCTGCCCGCCCTTCATCAGCGGCGCGGCCTGCTCCACGGCGCTGCGAATCCCTTCCCACTCTGCCGCGACAGCCGGCAGCAGAGCGGCCTGCAGCGCCGCATAGTCTTGCTGCAACACGGCTTCAGACAGCCGTCCCCCGGCCGCCGTCAGCGCATTGCGATCCATCGCCAGCAGCTCCGCCTGCGTGGTGCAATTTGCCGCGCAGCTCGCCCGCGGCAAAGCCAGCAAAGCCGCAACGGCCCAAATCTTCACGCAGAGGCGCATCTTCTGTGACATCCTCTCTACCCGGCGAAACTATTATGAGCGTCGGCGGGCCACTGCTAGTCTAGTACAGTGGAGCGGCAACGGATTGACGGGCGCTTGTTGAGCGCCTAGCCGCCGCTGCCGGGCCCCCACCGTCGGGACCAGGAACCGATGCCCATGCGCACAACCTTCCCGCTGCTGTCCCAGGTCTTGCAAGACAAGACCCGGCAAAAACACGTCTTGCGGAAATCGCTCCCTCCGTGCGTCCAGACTCCCCTTGTGTTTCTAGCGGCAGCAGCCCTTCTTGGGGCCCAATTGCAATCGGGAGCCCAGGCCCTTGCTGCGCAAACGCCCGCGACGCCCTCCTCGCCCGCCCCGCTCCACAAGCCGGTTCACCCCCACGCCCGTCCCAGCCCGGCCCATCCCCTCACCCCGCCGGCGCCCGTCGTGACCCCTGCGCTGGTCACCCCTCCCGCGCCCGAACTCCCCCGTTGGCCCGTCAACGAAAAGCCGAACGAAGCCTCCGTCACCTGGGACAGCCAGGGCCTGCGCATCGACGCCGCCAACTCCAGCCTGGAGCAGATTTTGAAGGATGTTTCCACGGCCACCGGCGTAAAAGTCGAGGGCATGAGCTCCGACGAGCGGATCTTTGGCGCCTACGGCCCCGGCCAGGCGCGCGACGTGCTTTCTCAACTCCTGCAAGGCTCCGGCTACAACGTTCTCATGATCGGGGATCAGGGCCAGGGAACGCCAAGACAGATCGTGCTCACCGCCCGCAACTCCGGCGGCCCGGAACCAGCCAAAGCCGGCCCGGCCACTACCCCCGACGAAGATTCCGACTTCGACGAACCACCGCAGCAACAGGAGCCGAGACCGGGGAACCCGCCCTTCCGGCCCGGCTTCGCGCCCGGCGGCCCTCCCCGCACGCCCCAGCAGATACAGGACATGCAGCAGCGTCAGCAGCCAGGGCAACCACCCAACAATCCGCCCAACTAGAGTCTGCTCCGTTTTCAGGGGATCGGTGCCTGGTCTTCAAAACTCAGCCACCAAAAAAAATGGCCGGATAGAACCATCTGCAAACGCTCCCGGCCCGCCGCCGGTCGATTCCATCCGCGCCTGGACAAGGACGCGAGCAAAAACTGACAACTCGGTCTACGACCCCCGCGCCACTACCGGCCGTGTCTTCACCGCCGCCGGTCTCGGCTGCCGGCGCATCAGCGCGAACCCCGCGCGAAGGATTCCATAAGCCGCCAGGATGCCGAACGCCATCGAACCCACTGACGCCGAAATCAACATCGCCAAATTCAACAAATCCGCCATCGCTCTCGCTTTCGCTCACAGTCCTGGGCCTGCAACATCCACGTTTCACCGGCCCGGCCGCCGAAGTTCTCGCCTGCTGGCGCAAAAAAACGTCTCTGCGATTCTCGCAGAAGAACCCGCGCGTTGACCCTTGTTTCTGTTGACCAATAGAATACCCCCAGGAGTATTGCAACCCGGTAAACGGCCAGTTTGCACCTCCCGGAACCGCCCGCCGCTCCCAAATCATGCCCATCACTCACATCTCGGTGCGCGGGGCGCGCCAGCACAACTTGCGAGACATCAGCGTGCGCATCCCCCGCAACACGCTCACGGTGGTCACCGGCCTTTCCGGCTCGGGCAAGAGTTCGCTGGCCTTCGATACCATCTATGCCGAGGGACAGCGCCGCTACGTGGAGACGCTCTCGGCCTACGCCCGCCAGTTCCTCGACCAGATCGAGCGCCCCGACGTGGACTCCATCGAGGGCCTCAGCCCGGCCATCTCCATCGAGCAGAAAACCACCAGCCGTAGCCCCCGCTCCACCGTCGGCACCATCACCGAAGTCTACGATTACCTCCGCCTGCTCTACGCCTCGGTGGGCACGCCCCACTGCCCCAACTGCGGCCGGCCCATCGCCCGCCAGAGCGCCGAACAAATCGCCCAGCGCATTCTCGAGCTCGGCTGGGGCGAGCGCGTCACCGTCATGGCGCCCATCGTGCGCGGCCGGAAGGGCGAGTTCAAGGAACTGCTCGATCAGCTTGACCAGCAGGGCTTCCGCGCCCGCGTTGACGGCGAACTCCACGACCTCTCCGAACCGATTCTCCTCGACCGCCGCAAGAACCACACCATCGAAGCCATCATCGACCGCATCCTGCTTAAGCCGCCTGCACCCGATGCCCCACCCCTCCCTGCCGGTAAGCCCTCGGTCGAAAAACGCCTCGACCAGGCGATCGCCAAGGCGCTGCAACTGGCCAACGGCCTGGCGCTAGTCGCCGTTACCGGAAACGAGGAACAACTGTTCTCCTCCTCCATGACCTGCCCCGACTGCGGCCTCGATGTTCCCAAACTCGAGCCGCGCAGCTTCAGCTTCAACTCCACCTTTGGCGCCTGTCCCGAGTGCCACGGCCTGGGCTCACTCTACGACCTCGACCCCGCCAAAGTCATCACAGACTGGTCAAAGCCGCTGCTGGACGGTCTCGGCCCCGGTTCCACCTCGCAATATCTCCTCAAGCTCATCCACCTGGCCGCCGACCGCTACGACATCGACCTCAAACTCCCCTTCGAGGATCTGCCCCCTCGCCAGCAGCACATCCTGGTCTATGGCCCACCGAAGGGCGAGGCCCCCCGCACCGGCTTCCACGGAATTCTCGCCTTCCTCCGCGACAGCATCGAGGAAGCCCGTAGCGACACCTATCGCGAGTTCATGATGAACTTCATGTCCGCCACGCCCTGCCCCGTCTGCCGCGGCAAGCGCCTGCGGCCGGAGTCGCTGGCGGTCAAGATCGGCGGCCTCTCCATCGCCGACTTCACCGCGCTGCCGCTGAACCGCGCGCTTTCTGCGGCCATTAACCTCAGCTTCACGGCGCGCGAGTCGCTGGTGGCCGAACGGATTCGCCGCGAAATCACTGAACGGCTTGAGTTCCTCTGCGCCGTCGGCCTCAATTACCTCTCGCTAGATCGCAACGCCGCCACGCTCTCCGGCGGCGAAGGCCAACGCATCCGCCTGGCTACGCAAATCGGCTCCCGCCTCCGCGGCGTCCTCTACGTCCTCGACGAGCCCTCCATCGGCCTCCACCAGCGCGACAACAACCGCCTCCTCCAGGCCCTCGAAAAACTCCGCGACCTGGGCAACACCGTCCTTGTCGTGGAGCACGACGAAGAGACCATTCGCCACGCCGACTACGTCCTCGACCTCGGTCCCGGCGCGGGCCGTCTGGGCGGCCAAGTTGTCGCCCAGGGCACTCCGGCTGAGATCATGGCCTGCCCCGAATCGCTCACCGGGCGCTATCTCTCCGGCGCAGCCTCCATGCTTCAACGCGCCCGCCCGCGGCCGCTGACCGGCAAATGGCTTACCGTGACCGGCGCGCGCGAGCATAACCTCCGGGACATCAACATTCGCATTCCGCTGGGCGTGATGACGGTGGTCACCGGCGTGAGCGGCAGCGGCAAAAGCACGCTCGTCAATGACATCCTCTACCGCTCCCTGGCCCAAACCATCTACGGCTCTCGCGAGGAACCCGGCGCGCACGATACACTCACCGGCGGAGAGCAGATCGACAAGGTCGTCCGCATCGACCAGTCTCCCATCGGCCGCACGCCGCGTTCCAACCCGGCTACTTACACCCAGGTCTTCTCGCCCATCCGCGACCTCTTCGCCATGCTGCCCGAGGCTCGCGAGCGCGGCTACAAGCCCGGCCGCTTCAGCTTCAACGTCGGCGGAGGCCGCTGCGAAGCCTGCCAGGGAGATGGCCAGCGCCGCATCGAGATGAACTTCATGCCCGACGTCTACGTGCAGTGCGAAGTCTGCAACGGGCGCCGCTACAACCAGGAAACCCTGGCCGTAAAGTTCCACTTGCACTCCATCGCCGACATTCTCGACCTCACCATCGAAGACGCGCTCCCGGTGCTCGCCGACGTTCCGCAAGTCCGCCAGAAATTGCAAACACTTGTCGATGTCGGCCTGGGCTACGTCCATCTCGGCCAGAGCGCCACCACGCTCTCAGGCGGCGAGGCGCAGCGCATGAAGCTGGCCCGCGAGTTATCGAAGCGGCAGACCGGCCGCACGCTCTACCTGCTCGACGAACCCACCACTGGGCTGCACTTCGACGACGTGCGCAAGCTTCTCGAAGTCCTTCACCGGCTCGTTGATCTCGGCAACTCCGTCATCATCATCGAACACAACCTCGACGTGATCCGCAACGCCGACTGGATCCTCGACCTTGGCCCCGAAGGCGGCGAAGACGGCGGCCGCGTCGTCGGCGAAGGCCGCCCCGCAAAAATCGCCGCCACTTCCGGCTCCTATACCGGCCAGTTCCTCACCCGCTACTACACTTCGGCCAGCGGCCGCCTCGCTCCCGTCGATACCGATGGCGGCTCCGAAACTGCTGATTCAACCACAGAGTTGGGCGGCCTCTTATCCAATCAATGCCTCGCTTCTGAGACCCGTGATTCCATCCCAAAAACCAAGCCCTCGGTTCGCAGGAATGCATCAGCAAAAGCCACCCCCCGCAAGAAGAAAACGGGGCGCCCATGAGCAGTCTGCCTGAGCACGACCCCGGATACGTCCCCCTCAATCCGGAAGACTCTCTCACCTCCGCGGAGACCGATTCCCATAATACTCACCCAATGCAGACTTGGCCGTCGGAGACCCGGGAATCGTATCCGTGGCCATCCCAGCCCCTGCCTGCGGATTCGGCACCTGCGCTTCCAGCTCTTGCGCAGAATGACCAGCCCGCTGCCGAACCGCCGCTCTTTCAGTCTTGGTATCCGCCCGAGATTCACCCTCCCACGCGCATCCCTCATCTCGGCCATCTCTTGATCCTGACCCTGCTCATTCTCTTCGGCACGGCGGGCTCCACGCTCCTCACCTGGTCCGCCCTTCACTTCCACCTCTTCGCCGTCTCCACCATCAAGCAAGCCGAAACTGACATCCACTACACCCTGGGCAGCATGGCCACCCTATATCTCATCACCTTCGGCGCCTCCCTGCTCATCTTTCCCCTCTTCTGGCACAAGGGCTTCTTTGCCGGCCTGCAATGGAACGGCGCAACCGCCCTCCGCCAGCGCTGGCTCCTCATGGGCGCCGCCGGCATGTGTTTTGTGCTTGCCATAGTTGACGAGGCGCTGCTCCCCGGCCCGTCCGACACGCCCATCGACAAGCTCTTCCGGACCCCTCTGTCGGCGTGGCTGCTCTTCGCCTTCGGCGTCACCTTGGCGCCTTTTTTTGAAGAAATCGTCTTTCGCGGCTTTCTGCTGCCCACGCTATGCACGGCCTGGGATTGGCTCACTGAACAAGCTGCTGGCGAGTCCGTACGCCCGCTCGATGTAAACGGCCATCCTCAGTGGTCCATCCAAGCCATGGTTGTTGCCTCCATCATCACCAGCATTCCCTTCGCCCTGATGCACGCCGAGCAGACCGCCCATGCCCTCGGCCCATTCCTCCTGCTCGTTTGCGTCAGCCTGGTCCTCTGCTGGGCGCGCCTCAGCACCCGCTCGCTGGCCGCCAGCGTCCTGGTCCACGCCTCCTACAATTTCCTCATCTTCTCCCTCATGCTTCTCGGCACAGGCGGCTTCCGGCATCTGGATAAGATGTAAAAGGCAGCGAGCCGCTCCCTTTACAATCAAGACCAATGACTACCCCGACCTACGCCCAGCAACTGCTCGTCCTCATCGCCCGCTTGAGCTTCCGCCTCGGCCAGTTCAAGCTCTCTTCGGGCAGGGTGAGCGACTACTACATCGACTGCCGGACCACGACGCTTCACGCCGAGGGCGGCCGCCTCACCGGGCACTCCGTGCTTGAACTTTTGGAGGAGAATCATATCCAGGCTGAAGCCGTCGGCGGACTCACCCTGGGCGCAGACCCCATCGTCTCCAACGTGGCCACCGCCAGCGCCTGGCGCGCTCAATTGCACCCCGGCGCGCCGCTGCTGCACGGCTTCCTGGTCCGCAAGGCAGAGAAGGCTCACGGCACCGGCCGCCGCATTGAGGGCTTCTGCCGCGAAGGCGCGCGCGTGGTCATCGTGGACGACGTTTGCACCACCGGCGCCTCCACCATTAACGCCATCGAAGCCGCCCGCGAAGCCGGCATGATTGTCGCCGCCGTGGTCTGCCTCGTCGAGCGCGAAGAAGCCCACGGCCGCCCCGCCGTGGAAGCTGCTGCGCAGGGCGTGCCTTTCCTCAGCTTGTTCGTTGCAAACCGAGTGCGCGCTGAATACATCAAGCAGCTTTCAGCTTCTAACTCCTAGCTGCTAGCCTTTTGACGGAAGCCACCCGGCCGCCGACTTGCTGGTCCCTGGTCTCTGTTCCCTGCTTTATGGACCTCTACGAGAAAATCCGCGCCCTGCCCACCCAGCCAGGCGTGTACCTCTACAAGAACGCCGAAGGCGAAGTCATCTACGTCGGCAAGGCCAACAACCTCCGCTCCCGCGTCCGCTCCTATCTTCTGGAAACCGCGCAGGCCGACGCCAAGACCGGCTCGCTCATGCGCGAGGCCGTCGATCTCGAGTACATCCTTGTCGCCAACGAGCACGAAGCTCTGGCCCTCGAAAACAACCTCATCAAGCAGCGCCAGCCGCGCTTCAACATCCTGCTCAAGGACGACAAGACCTACCCCTACGTCAAGCTCACCCTCGCCGACCGCTTCCCCAAGGTCTTCGTCACGCGCCGCCTGCGCAAAGACGGCGCGGCCTACTACGGCCCCTACTTTCCCGGCAATCTCGCCTGGCGCATCGTCGAACTCATCCACCGCAGCTTCCTCATCCCCAGTTGCAAGGTCGATCTCTCCCGCTACCATCCCCGCGCCTGCCTCCAGTACTACATCCATCGCTGCCTCGGCCCCTGCGTCGAAGGCCTGACCACACCCGAGATCTACGCGCACGCCGTCCGCGACGCCCAGCTTTTCCTTGAAGGCCGCCACGACGAGCTTGAGCGCACCCTCACCACGCGCATGGCAGCAGCCGCCGAAGCTGAGCAGTTTGAAGCCGCCGCCCGTTTGCGCGACCAGCTTTCAACTGCCCGCCAACTCCTGGAAAAGCAGCGCGCCGCCACCGCCGAGCTGGACGATGACGCCGACGTCTTCGGCTATCACTTCGAGTCCGGCAGCCTGGCCGTCAACCTCTTTCACGTCCGCGCAGGCAAGATCGTCGACCGCCGTGAATTCTTTTGGGAAGATCTGCCCGATCTGCTCGAAACCTCCATCCCCGAGAACGCAGGGATAGAGGATGCTGCTGAAAAACTCGATCCGGAGGGGGGTTGGGGGGGCAATCCCCGCATAAAACGAACAGAACCAACGCGGGCTTTAGCCCCGGAGAGAAATAACGGCGACGCGCCCTTCCACGCCGGCCCGGTCCTTTCCGCCCTGCTCAAGCAGCTCTACATCGACCAGCAGTATGTCCCGCGCTCCATCCTCCTCCCGGCCGACTTCGACGACCGCGAGGCTCTGGCCGCGCTGCTCACCGAGCGCGCCGGCCATCGCATCGAGATCGCCGTGCCTCAGCGCGGCGAGAAGCGTTCCCTCGTCGATCTGGCCAGCCAGAACGCCAGGCAGTCTTACACCCAGCGCTTCCGCGTGCTGGAGCCCTCGCGCAAGGCGATTCAGGAGGCGCTGGCCGACGCTCTGATGCTTCCCGAGCTGCCGCGCCGCATCGAGTGCTTCGACATCTCCCACATCCAGGGCGCCGAGACCGTAGCCTCTCTGGTCGTCTGGGAAGACGGCAAGATGAACAAGCAGCTCTATCGCAAGTTCAAGGTGAAGACCGTCGCCGGCGTCGACGACTTCGCCTCCATGCGCGAGGTGGTCCAGCGCCGCTACCGCCGCCTGCTCGAAGAAGGAAACAAAACGACCGAAAAGGACAAGAAGGAGCCCAAAAACCTTCCCTCGCTCATCCTCATCGACGGCGGCCTGGGCCAGCTTCATGCCGCCGCCGAAGCTCTCGAATCCCTCGGCATCACTTCACAGCCGTTAGCATCCATCGCCAAACGAGAGGAAGTCATCTACCTCCACGGCAACGAAGAAGAGCCCCTCGTCCTCGACCGCCGCTCTCCGGTGCTGCATCTCGTCCAGCTCATTCGCGACGAGAGCCACCGCTTCGCCGTCGGCTATCATCGTCAGCGCCGCGCGATGCGCGACCGCGATTCCGAGTTACTGAATATTCCCGGCGTAGGCCCGCAAACTCGCCAGCGCCTCCTCACTCACTTCGGCAGCCTCCGCGAGGTCCAGCAAGCCACGGCTGAATCCCTCGCCGCCGTAGTCCCCCGCAAAACCGCCGAAACCATCTGGCGGCACTTCCACGCCCTGTCCGTCGTGACCGATCCTTTGACGTAGAGTGTCTTGCAGTCCTAACTGCTTACTGTCGCGGGAGCCGGCCTCCGCACCAGCCTCTGCGAACTCGGCTGAAAAGGCTGCGCTTTCCAGAACCTTCAGGACCTTTCCCCTTAGATCACGCGAGGTCGAAGCGGTCAAGGTTCATCACCTTGCTCCAGGCCGCCACAAAGTCACGCACGAACGCCTGCTGCGAGTCGCCGCACGCATAGTATTCCGCGAGGGCCCGGAGCTGAGAGTTCGAACCGAAGACAAGATCGACTACGGTGCCTGTACCCTTGAGATTGCCGGTCGCCCGATCGCGCCCTTCCAACACTCCTTCCGACGTAGCGGACTTCTGCCACTTCGTCTTCATGTCGAGGAGATTCACGAAGAAATCATTGGTCAGTGTTTCGGGCCGCTTGGTGAAGACGCCATGTTGGGAGTGCCCGAAGTTTGCATTCAGCGCGCGCAGGCCGCCGATCAGAACGGTCATCTCGGGAGCGGTCAGCGTCAGCAGGTTCGCCTTGTCCACCAGCAGCTCAGCCGCAAATCCCTCGTGTCCCTTGCGGACGTAGTTGCGGAAGCCGTCCGCGGTGGGCTCCAGTACGGCGAAGGAGTGCACATCGGTCTGCTCCTGCGACGCATCCGTGCGCCCTGGCGAGAAGGGAACCTTCACGTCGTGGCCGGCCTTCTTCGCAGCTTCCTCGACGGCTGCGCAGCCGCCCAGTACGATCAGGTCGGCAAGCGAGACCTTCTTCCCGCCGGATCGCGCGCCGTTGAAATCTTTCCGGATCACCTCCAGCTTCTGAAGAACCTTGGCCAGTTCGGCCGGCTGGTTGACTTCCCAATCCTTCTGCGGCGCCAGGCGAATGCGCGCGCCGTTCGCCCCGCCGCGCTTGTCACTGCCGCGGAAAGTTGCGGCTGACGCCCAGGCCGTCGTCACCAGTTGAGAAATGGAAAGTCCGGACGCAAGGATCTTGGCCTTCAAGGCCGCAATATCCTGTTCCCCGATCAATGCATGATCCACTGCGGGAATGGGATCCTGCCAGATCAGCGGTTCCTTGGGAACCAGCGGACCAAGATACCGGGAGAGAGGCCCCATGTCGCGGTGCGTCAGCTTGAACCAGGCCTTGGCGAAGGCGTCCGCGAACTCCTGCGGATGCGCCAAGAATCGCCTGGAAATCTTCTCGTAGATCGGGTCCATGCGTAGCGAGAGGTCCGTCGTGAGCATGACGGGGGCGTGCCGTTTCGACGGATCGTGAGCATCAGGAACAGCATTGGCTGCCGCTCCGCCCTTGGGAATCCATTGCTGCGCGCCGGCGGGGCTCTTGGTGAGCTCCCATTCATACTTGAAGAGGATTTCGAGGTAGTCGTTGTCCCACTTCACCGGATTGGTGGTCCATGCGCCCTCCAGCCCGCTCGAAATCGTATCGACGCCCTTGCCGCTGCCAAAGCTGTTTTTCCAGCCCAGGCCTTGCTCTTCGATGGGAGCGCCCTCGGGTTCCGGACCGACATACTTGAGCGGATCGGCAGCGCCATGCGTTTTGCCGAAGGTGTGTCCGCCGGCGATGAGGGCAACAGTCTCCTCGTCATTCATCGCCATGCGCGCGAAGGTCTCGCGAATGTCGATTACCGCGGCAATTGGATCCGGCTTGCCATTGGGTCCTTCCGGATTCACGTAGATCAGGCCCATTTGAACAGCGCCGAGAGGATTCTCCAGCTGACGGTCACCGGTGTAGCGTTCGTCGCCCAGCCACTTGCCCTCCGGTCCCCAGTAGATGTCCTCCTGTGGCTCCCAGATGTCTTCGCGCCCGCCGCCGAAACCGAAGGTCTTGAGTCCCATCGACTCCAGCGCCACATTCCCGGCGAGAATGATCAGGTCGGCCCAGGAGAGTTTCCGGCCATACTTCTGCTTGATGGGCCAGATCAACCGGCGCGCCTTGTCGAGGCTCACGTTGTCCGGCCAACTGTTCAGGGGAGCAAATCGCTGCGCTCCGGAGCCGCCGCCGCCGCGACCGTCGGCGATGCGGTAGGTGCCTGCGCTATGCCACGCCATGCGGATGAAGAACGGCCCATAATGGCCATAGTCCGCAGGCCACCACTCCTGCGAGTCCGTCATCAAGGCACGCAGATCCTTGATCACGGCGTCCAGGTCGAGGCTCTTGAACTCCTCGGCGTAATTGAATGCCTCGCCCATGGGATTGGAGAGTGGGGAATGCTGGCGCAGGATCTTCAGGTTCAGTTGATTGGGCCACCAGTCCGCGTTCGTTGCGCTTCCAGCCGCTATGTGTTTCAGAGCACCGCTCGAAAACGGGCACTTTGCTTCGTCTGACATAGTTCTCTCCTTCGGAGCGCCGCCAGTCGTCGTCAAGCGTTCAGGCATATGTGCGGCTCCTCATGATTGCTTATTGCGGTTGCGTAATCTTGGATGCTTTCTGCCGGCGATTGGTTCCGGCCCTGTCCCGAAATTATGCTTCCCCGCACAATCCCTTAAATAATCCCAATTCTGGACAGTTTCTGGGGAATTTCCAAGAAGAGGAATTCCGGCCTCCCTTATCCACAAAAACCCATCCTCCGACCGTTGACCCCGCTCTCCAGGCTCCTTAGAGTCTGTAATCGGGTAGCAAAATCCTCTCCTGCCTGGACGGCGACGGGAAATTGCCGCCGCTTTCTCAACTGCAGTCGCGCGCAGCCCTACTGAGTCGGAGTGAAAATGCTGAAACTAAAGAAGATCCACATCCTCGGCTTCAAGAGCTTTTGTGACCGGACGGAGTTGACCGTGCCGGGAACGGGCATTGCCGTGGTGGTGGGGCCGAACGGGTGCGGCAAATCGAACATCCTGGACGGGGTGAGCTGGGTGCTGGGTGAGCAGAGCGCTAAATCCCTGCGCGGCACGCACATGCAGGACGTGATCTTTTCCGGAACCCGGGACCGCAAAGCCCTGGGAATGGCAGAAGTGACGCTGACCCTGGTCGATCCCGAAACCTACGAAGGACCGGTGCCCGTTGAGCCGGAGGTGGCGGTGGACCACGACGGCGAGGCCGACTGGGACGAGGACGAGGTGCGCCGCCAGCGAGCAATCGAGGCCGAGGAGATTATCGCCGCCGAACAGCCGGGCCAGGTACTCGATGAAGACGGGCCAGATGAGCCGCAACCCGTGGGTACAGGCGGTCCGCAGGCCGTCGTGCTCAAGATTCGCCGCCGCAAGTTTCAGCGCACGCCGCAGAAGGGCGAAATCGTGATTACGCGGCGGCTGTTCCGCACCGGCGAGAGCGAGTACCTGCTCAACGGCAAGCTGTGCCGGCTGCGCGACATTCAGGACATCTTCATGGGCACGGGCCTGGGGCCGGACAGCTACGCCATCATGGGACAGGAACAGATCGGACAACTGCTCAGTTCCAAGCCGCACGAGCGGCGGGCCATCATCGAGGAGGCGGCGGGGATTACGCGCTTCAAGACCAAGAAACGGCTGGCAGAGCTGCGCCTGGAAAGCGCCAGGCAGAACCTGGCCCGCGTGGACGACATTTTTGAAGAGGTCACGCGGCAGATGAACAGCCTGAAACGGCAAGCGGCCAAGGCGGAGCGGTTTGCCGCCGTGCGCGATGAGTTGCGCGGGCGTTTGCGCGTGGTGCTGGCCAGCCACATGGCCATGATGGATGCGGACCAGGCCCGGCTGGAGCAGGAAATTGCCGCACTGACGGAGCGGATCAACGGCTCGGCGGCGGAGATCGACACGCTGGAAGCCAGCCAGCATTCACTCACCGAGCAGGGCTACGAGCTGGACCGCGAGGGCCAGGAGGCGCAGAACCGCGCCAACGAAGCTGCTGTCGAGCTGGAGCGGGCCACGGCCCGGCAACGCAGCAACGCCGAACGCGTGGGCGAGTTGGAGGCTCGTATTGCCGCGGCCGGCGGAGAGCTGGAGCAGACACGGACGCAGTTGAGCGGAATCGCTGAAGAGCGGGCGCAGCAGCACACGTTTCTTGAATCGGCGGCAGGCGAGGCCAAAGCCTTTCGCCAGAAGGTGGAGGCGCGCCAGCAGGAGGCGCGCGCGGCGGCCGAGGAAGTTTTTACCGCCGAGCGAGAGTTGGAAGCCAGCCGCCGCCACGCCATGCAGTTGCTGACCCTGGCCGGCACTGCACGCAACTACACCGCCCAGGGGGAAGAGAGCCTGGCTGCCCTGGAGCGCGAAGCCGGCCGCTTGGAATCGGAGATAGGTCAGGCGCGGCACGAGCAGGAAAACCTGGGCGTGCAATGCGAGCAGGCCAGGCTGCGCTTTGAGTCCGCCGCCGATGCGCTGCAACGGCTGGAAAGCGGGATTACGGCGCATCGCGAAGCCCTGCAGGCGCGCCGCGCCGAGGAAAACAGGCAGCGAACGCTCGCCAACCAACTGCGCGGCGAACAGGCCACCGTGGCCGGCCGGCGCGATGCCCTGCAATCGCTGATTCGCAACCACAGCTACTCCACCGACACGGTGCGCAAGCTGCTCAAGCCGGGCGCGCTGGCTGCGGGCATGGCGCCAAAAGGCACGCTGGCGGACTTCCTGGAGGTGAGCGGCGAATACGAGGGCGTGGTGGACGAATTCCTGCGCGAGGAGCTGAATTATGTGGTGGTCGAAAGCTGGGGGGCTGCCGAGCAGGGCATCCGGCTGCTCAAGTCCGGCGTGGATGGCCGGGCCACATTCCTGATCCACCCTGTTGAGCAAGGCACACTCTTTGAGGAGAGCACCGATGCGATCATCGGCCCCGGCCTGATCCCGCTCAAGGATTCGATCCGGGTGCTGAACGGCTTTGGGCGGACGCTGGAATCGATCCTGCCCAAGCTCAAGCATAGTTATGTGGTCGAAGACTCCAACGAGGCGCTGCGTCTGGCCGCGCGCTACACCCACGCCTTTTTCCTCACGCCTGAAGGGGAATGCTTTCACAATGCGACCGTCACCGGCGGCAAACCAGCCAGCGAAGGTCCGCTGGCGCTCAAACGCGAGTTGCGCGAGACCGATGGCCGCCTGGCCAAACTGGAGACCGGCCTGGCGCAGGCGGAGACTGAAGCGGCAGCTCTCACCCGGACCATTGAGGAGTTGACGGCCCAACTGGAGGCGCGCAGCGAAGAGCGGCGCGTGGCCGAGACCGACACCGCCAACCAGGGCGCGGCTCTCAAGCAGATGGAAGGCGAAGCACAGCGCATCGAGCGCCGCCTGCAGGAGTGGGCCGCGCAGGCCGCCCGCAACAAGGACGCGCGCGAGGCAAAAAGGATCAGTATTGACCAGAAGCGCGAGGAAACTGTTCGATTGGAAGCCGAGCATGCAACGGCCGAGGCCGCCCTCGATGAGTTGCAAGCGCAACTGGCCATGCTGCGCCAGAAGCGCGAGGGCTTGCAGCAGGAAGCCGCACAGATCACCGCGGAGCTGGCCGGCCTGGAGGAGCGGCGCCGTGGCGCCGAGGCAGCCTTTCAGCGTATCGAACGCCTCCATGCCGATCTGGAGCGCCGTGTGCTGGCCATCGAGCAGCAGCGCGCGGCCGCGGAGTCGGAGCGTGAACAGCGCATCGGCGAGAGCGCCGCGCTGGCCGGAAAGCAGAAGGAACTGGCCGCCGTGCGCGCCGAGGCCCTGGCCATGGCGCAGACGCATTCGGGCCAGGCGCAGGCCCTGCGCCAGCAGCTCGCAACCATAGAAACGCAACTGAAGACCAGCCGGGCCGCGCTGGATCAGTTGCGCGAGGACCGCGCAACCCGTTTCAGCCAGGTAGCCAAGCTGCATTCGGACCTGGAATACCTTGAGGCAAGCTGCCTTACCGAGGTGAACCTCGAGGCCCAGGCAGTGCGAGCCGATGGAGAGATCGTGCGCCTCGTCGGCGAGGCTCTGGCCGCCGAGGAAGAGACCTGCCGCGCGCTGCGCCAGCGCATCGAGCAGATGGGCCCGGTCAACATGATGGCCCTCGACGAGTACAAGGAGACCGCCGAGCGCCATGGCTTCCTCGAGGACCAGCGCAAAGACCTCATCGAGTCGATCGAAAACACGCAGGAGACCATCAAGGAGATCGATCGGATTTCGCGCATCAAGTTCGACGAGGCTTTTGCCAGGATCAACGAGAACTTCGCCCACGTCTTCGCGCGGCTGTTCCAGGGCGGGCAGGCCTTTCTGCGCCTCACCGACGCGGAAAACCAGGCCGAGAGCGGCCTCGAAATCGTCGCCTCGCCGCCGGGCAAGAAGCTGCAAAACGTGTTGTTGCTCTCCGGCGGTGAAAAGTCGCTGACCGCGCTGGCTCTGCTGGTAGCCATCTTCCAGTTCCAGCCCAGCCCCTTCTGCGCGCTCGACGAGGTGGACGCGGCGCTGGACGAGGTCAACGTGGGCCGCTTCGCCGACCTGCTGCACTCCCTGAGCAAGGAGACGCAGTTCCTGCTCGTCACCCACTCCAAGCGCATGATGCAGGCCGCCGACATGATCTACGGCGTCACCATGCAGGAGCTCGGCGTCTCCAAAGTGGTCAGCGTGCGCCTGGGCGCCCACAGCCGGCAGCGCGCCACTGCGTAGCCACGGCCGCGGAATGCTTGGCCCCTCACCTCAGTTTCATCGACCGGCTCATTGCGCTCCCCCACGCTGATATAAAGTGTCCTTCTCATAGCTGCGCACCTTTTCTAGCCAGCTGATGCCTTCGGCAACGCCCTGGCTGGCGCAGTCATGCTCCCATACCGCAGCCCAGGGCATGGATTTGTGTTCTTCGAAGATCGCCAGGCGGGCTGTGCGCGGGGCCACCGCTTCCTCTATCTGGAATTCGAGCACCAAATCGACCCGTTTATCCACAAACTCCTCGGCGTCGCGAATGGCGATATCGGGATCGTAGCTGTTGTCGAGCATGATCAACTCGACTCCGGATGCCGCGGCGGCAGCGATGAGGAGCACGGTCTCTTTACCACCCGCAATGTTAGTCTTCGACTGGATCAAAGGGATTCGAATAGTCAGTACCGGTTATTTCTCCGCTCTCGATTCGAATGGAATTGGAACTCCTGGTTTTCCGACAAGAAAATTCGCACTCGGAAAGTTCTCACTTATTCATGTTCTCTGGTTCAGTTCGACGCGAATCGGAACTGCCGAAATCGCAAACAGAGAATTGGGCCGGTCATGGCGCAAAGAAGTTCTGGCGGAGAGAATTCTCCGCTTCCGGTTCGATGAAAAGTATTGCGAATTTAGTGGGAAACTCTGCAAATAGTCAGATTACTTATCGCAAGTTATTGATTCTCAACATGTTATTGCGGTGGATGGAGTCCACTGCAAATCGCTCTCTTTCTGTTCAAGCCAGTAATCTGTGCGAGCGATAAGCGAGCGTCTGCCGCACCCCAGGTGCTGGCGGAGGGAGAGGGATTCGAACCCCCGGTGCCCTTTCAGGCACAACGGTTTTCAAGACCGCCGGTATCAACCGCTCACCCATCCCTCCGCGAGATGTGGGGCTGTCTTCGATTGTACGGCCAAAAGAGCATTTTCAGGCTAGCTCTGCGGGGCAGGTCAACGCTTTTGATATGCTGTGTTCTCGTGATGCGGGTGGTTTAGCACTCCAGCGGAAAGGGACGGCAGGATGTCAGGTTCGGGTTGCTGGGCGGTCGAGAACTATGCTTACTGTTCGTGTCCGCAGCCTGCGCGGGAATTTGCCTTTGCGGTTTCACCGCACAACCACTCCGAGCACTCGGTGGAGAACCTGGCCTCGCTGAACGAGGTGATGAAGCTAGGGTTCATGCGGCCCTTTCGGCACATCCTTCAGTCGGCATTCGGCCTGGCGCAGGTTCCCGACCTGAATTATGCCGAGGTCACCTACCGGCCTCCGCAAACGGTCGAGGACGTGTTTCTCGTGGAGTCATCAAGCGTTGCGCCTTTAGGCTTCGATGGCGTCCTTGTGGGGATCACCGACCATGACGAGATTGCCGGAAGTGTCGAGCTCCAGCGCAAGCGTCCCGAAGATGCGCGCCGCAATCCTCTCGGCGAAGAGCTTTCGGTGCGCTTTCAGGACTATCTATTCCACCTCGGAATCACGGGGTTGCCCGAGTCCGGCGTTCAAGAAACCCATGCCAATCTTCAAGCGGCGGCCCGTGCAAACCGGCTGGACAATGTATTTGAAATCCTGCGCGCCAGCGGATGCCTGGTGGTGTTCAACCACCCTCTGGTTCCCTGGGGCAAGGACCGGGGCCGCAAGATTCCGGCGGAAGAGCTTCTGCACCGGTACGGCTGGGCGATCCATGCCCTCGAATACAACGGAATGCGCAGCCGGGAGGAAAACGACCGCGTTCTCCAGTTGGCTCAGTCCGTTCACAAGCCCGTAATCGGCGGCGGAGACAGCCATCTGCTGCTGGCCAGCTCGGTGCTCTCGGCATCGCAGGCAGGGAGTTTTGCCGATTTCGCGGCAGAGGTAAAAGAGGGCCGCGCCGTGCCCCTCATCACGCCGATGTACTTTGCCCCCCTGGGCTGGAAAATCTTTCTGCGTGTGCTTTATTTCATGGCCCACTACCGGCAGATTGGCCATTTCCGGGGCCAGCCGGTGCGCGATTTGCTTGCGGCGAGAGCGGTGCTCCTGGATCCCATCGGATATGCTTCCCGCGGTTTCCTGGGTTTGACTTCGGCTCTCGGCCTGGTGCGCTAAGCATGAATATGGCGCGATAAGCCTGAATGCTATACTGCTGAAACGACCACTATGGCCACCGTTAAGGAACAACTAAAGACGATCATTATTCGCAGCCTGCGCATCAGGGACTTGACCCCGGAAGAACTGCGCGACGATCAACCGCTGCTTGGCGGCGATTTGGAGATCGACTCCATCGACATCCTCCAGCTCATTCTTGAGATTGAGCGGCATTTCGGCATCAAGCTGGTGGACGGCGAATTCGACGAGAACGCGTGGAAGAGTATCGATCGTTTGGCTGAGACCGTCGAAGCGAAGATTGCGGCAAGGACTTAACATTTGCATTCCATGAGGATGTTTCCCCATGCCGACCTTCGATAGGAAAAAACCCGCCCGGGTTCTGCTGGTGGAAGCCAATAACATGAATAAGTGGGTGGGGACGACCATGCCTTACGAGATGCATGTCCCCCCTGTGGGCCTCATGTATCTCGCGTCCTACGCGCGCACGGCGCTGCCGGGGATCGAGTTCCGCATTGTCGAGTCCTCCCTGTCTTGCCCGGACGATGAGCGATTCATTCGCATCCTGAACGAGTTTCAACCGGATGTCGTGGGCGTCCGCTCCATCGCCTTCTTTCTGGAGGAACTCCAGCGGATCGCCGGTTTGGCGCGCGCGCACAGCGACGCTGCCCTCATCGCTGGCGGCCCTATCGTCAAGGCGTACAAGCGCAGGCTCTTCGAGGAAGTGCCGGGGCTGGAGGTCGCCGTGAAAGGGGAAGGCGAGCAGGTTTTCGTCAACCTCCTTCGCCGAGAGCCGCTTGCTTCGATGGCCGGAGTTTTGTACCGGACGGACGACGGGGTGGTGGAAAACGAAGACCAGCAGGAAGTGGCGAACATCGACAGCCTGCCCTTCCCTGCGTACGACCTGATCGACCTGAACGAGTACCAGCGTCAACTGAGTTACGCTTACAATCATCGCCGCCAGGGAGTGCTGCTCACCAGCCGCGGCTGCGTGTATCATTGCACCTATTGTTTCAGCCATTGGAAGCGCATCCGGTTGCGCAGCGCCGCCAATATCTTTGAGGAGATCGCGGAGCTTAACGCCAGGCACGGGATCCAGGACTTTTACGTCGTCGACGATATCTTCAATGTCAACTTGAAGCGCTCCATGGACCTGTTCGACATGATCGTGGCGGCGGGGCTCAAACTACGGTTTTATTTCGTCAATGGATTGCGTGCCGACATCACCAGCGAGGAGTTTGTCGATCGCGCGCTCGAAGCCGGCGCCGTCTGGTTTACCTACGCCATCGAATCGGCCGCGGAAGAGATTCAGAGCCTGGTGCAAAAACACCTCGACCTGGAAAAGGCAGGGCGCATTATCGCTTATACGCAGCGCCAGAACGTGGCCGTGAACATATCGACCATGTACGGCTTTCCCACCGAGACCCGTGAGCTGGCGCAACGCACCCTGGACTACCTGGGCGAATTGCCCAAGCCGTCGTTGTTGCCCTACCACTTTTGTCTGCGCTTCTTCCCCGGCTGCGAGATCAACGAGCAGGCGTTGGAGGCCGGTTGGGATGCCGAACGCCTGGGACTCACCAGCCGGTTCTCCTACAACGATATGCCGTTGGGGACTCCGACGTTATCGAAGCAGGACATGTACGGCATTCAGCTTGAGTATCACCGCCGCTTCGGAATGAGCAATCCCGCGGCCGTCAGCGGCGCGATTCGCACACTCCGCTCCATCGGATACAGCGGCACGGAGATCCTTCATATGTACTCGGTGTTGAAGCGAAAAGTGTTTCACGATGTGAGCGAGCTGCTGACGGCTGGTGGAAATTGACGCGCTGGTACCAACACCGGTTTCATAACGTCTCAGCTCTCCGCATGGTGTTCTGGACCATACCCTGGCTGCCGCGCTTTGTTCATCCCCCCATCGCGGCGGTCACGGCGCTGATCTTTTTCTTCCTGTTGAAGCGGGAGCGCAAGGCAGTGGCTGGCAATCTGCGCCGTGTCTCGGGCAGGCTCGGGCTGGCGCTCCATTGGAAGGTCTATCGCGTCTTCTATTCGTTCTGCGATTTGATGGTTTCCTATTGTTATGTCCCCCAGGCCAGCCACGCGCAACTGCTCTCCATGCTGGCGGACAAGGATCGTGGCGCCGCCACCATCGACCGGTGCCTTGAAGCGGGCAAAGGGCTCATTGTGTGGACCGCACACCTGGGGAATCCGGAATTCGCCTCGCGCCTGCTTGAAATGCACGGCCGGCCGGTCCATGTGGCGCGAGTGGTTGAAGACAAACCGGCGGAGAAGTTGCTGCGGGACAGGATGGCCACCGAGCGGCTCAGAATCGTTGACCTCAGGGACGGCGCGCGGGCCACAATCCAACTCTTGCAGGCTTTGCGCCGGAATGAGATCGTGGCCATCCAGGGGGACCGCGTCTACTACCCTCGTCATGGCGCCGAGGTTCCATTTTTTTCCCAGCCAGCCGCCTTCCCGCTGGGGCCTTTTTTGCTTTCGCAGGTCTCGGGCGCACCGGTCCTGCCCGGTTTCGTGATTCGCCAGGGTTGGCTGCGCTACCGCGTTTTGATGGGCGAACCCATCCTGCCGGTTGCTTCCGGCGACGGTGACGCCGGCCAGCGCGCCGGTTTACGCCAGGCTGTCCGGTTCCTTGAAACAACGTTGCTGGTTCATTATGATCAGTGGGTGAATTTCTTCGATTTCTGGCAGGTCAATTCCAGTGAGTGATATGCAGAAAACCATTGTCGTTACTGGAGTTGGCGTTATCAGCCCCTATGGCGCCGGGCTGGCCAGCCTGCAAGCCGGCATGTTATCGGGCAAGTGTTGCCTGGCGCCCGCCAAAGATATGTATCCCGATTTTGAAGGAACCACGGCCCAGGTTTGCGGACTGCCGTTTCTGGCGGAAGGCTCCAGCTCCCGCTACTCTCGCACGGATCGCATTGCGGCAGCGGCTGCTCAAGACGCGGTAGCGGACTTGGATCGCAATAGCCTTGCCTTCCGGGAGAGCGGCGTCGTAATGGCCAGCACGGTCGCGGGCTTATCCGAGATCGATCCCGGAATTGCGCAGGATTCGGCCGCCTGGTACCGACACGGCGGTCTGGCGCGGGCCTCCTCCTATCGGGTGTCGCACGTTGCCGCTTCGGTAGGTGAGCACTTGGGGATTCAGGGACCCACCTGTGCCGTCTCAGTGGCTTGCGCTTCCGGGGCAATGGCGATTGCGCTTGGCGCCAACCTTCTGCTCGACGGAGCCGCGCCCATGATTCTGGCAGGAGGCAGCGACGCGCTGTGCCCGTTCACCTTGAGCGGGTTCAACTCCCTCCAGGCGTTGGATCCCGGCCCCTGCCGTCCCTTCGATCAGAATCGCAAAGGGTTGAACCTGGGAGAAGGAGCGGCGGTTCTGGTGCTGGAAACGCTCGCCGGAGCTACGGCGCGCCGCGCCAATATTCTGGCCGTGCTGCGTGGATGGGCCATGACCAATGACGCATCGCATCCCACCGCGCCGGACAAAGACGGAAACGGTTTGGCGGATTGCATACGTCGCGCCATGGAGATGGCCGAGTGCGGCGCCGATGAGATCGGCTATGTGAATGCTCACGGCACAGGCACGCTCCTCAACGATGTTGCCGAAGCCAATGCTTATCAAACCGCCTTCGCCGCACGCGGCCGTCCCATTCCCGTATCCTCGACGAAGTCCTATTTCGGACACTGTCTGGGGGCAGCCGGCGCCCTGGAGGCAGCCATCACCATCACGGCCATTCGTTGCGGCGCGCTCTTCCCGACGCTGCGGCTGACGGACCCCATCGAGAGCGAAGGCATCGACTGGCTCCGCGGAGAAGTCAGACGCCAGCCGCTGCCGCTGGCGCTCTCGGTTTCAGCTGGGTTTGGCGGCAGCAACGCGGCACTCATCTTCGGGAGCGGCCGCCCATGACCGCGAATTTGCCAGCCATAACCGGTATCGGTTCCGTCACTCCCTATGGTCCCTTGGCCGGACTTATTCCTGCCCGTTCCTTGCAACCCAGCGCCATCACCACATGGGCAACCGCCGGGCAGCGGCGGGCGTTCCTCGTGGAGCCGTTTCGCCCTGCCAGCGTCGTGCCGGGCCTGAAGACCAGGCGTCTGGATCGTCTGTCGGCGTGGGCGCTGGTAGCTTCTTCGCTGGCCATTCAGGATGCCGAGATCGATTTCAGCAAGGTGGACCGGTCCAGGGTTGCCGTCGTTTTCGCCACCGGCTTCGGTTGTGTTGAACTCACGGAATCCTTCTACCAAAGCGCAGCCGTAAATGGCTGGTCCGGAACCGATCCCATCACCTTTCCGGAGACGCTTGCCAACGCTCCGGCCGCTCACGTGGCTCTGTTGCACGGCCTGCGCGGACCGAATATTACAGTCGACAGCAAGAGCTTTGCGGGCGAAAGCGCGCTGATTCAAGCCGCTTCCCTGATCCGCCACGGACAGGCCGACTTAGCTATCGTCCTTGCGGGAGATACGCTCACCCAGGCTGTTTATGGATGGTATGAGGCGGCAAATCTGCTGTCACCGACCTGCTATAACTCGGAACCCTTGCCGGAAGCCGCTGGCTTTGTGCCCAGCGCTGGCTTTGTGCCCAGCGAAGGGATAATTGCATTGGTGCTGGAGCCGGCCGGCAGCCGCGAGGGACGCTCTTATGCAAGTCTTCTCGCGAGCTGCTGGGCGGCAGGCGGAGAGCCTTTCAATACCATCCGCCGGATGCTCGGCGGGTCCGTTCCAAGCCTCACCATCAGCGCTGGGAATGGCGCGCCTTGCGCCACCAGCCCTTTAACCAGCCTGGCCCGCGAGATTGCCGGCCCCGATGCGCCCATCGTCCCGCCGCAGGCCGTGGCCACGGGTTTGGCTGAAACTGGCGCTCTGCTCCACTTGATCCTGGCCTTGAGCAGCCGGCCACGGAGCGGCCAAGCTCTCCTTTTAGCCACATCGGGCGAAAGCGGTTTTGCCGCGATTCATATGGAGCTGCCTTGAACTTCAACGTGCGAATTGCATCCGCGGCGTATGCCGTCCCACCCGGCGTTGAGACCGTGGAAGCGATCCTGGAGCGGGAACGAACTCGCGTGGAGACAACGCTGGCGCCGCTGAGCCCGCTGGCGAGACGAAAAGCATTGGAAGGTCTCGGACTGAGCCGCGTCCGTGTCTGCGGCGTCAAGCAACCTTATGATTTGGCGCTGGAAGCCGCTTCGACGGCAATTGCGGAAGCCGGAATCGCGCCGCGGAATATCGATCTCATCCTGGATTACAGCACCTTCCCCGGAGATAACTCGAAGTATCTTTCCTTCGCTCCCAAACTCAGCGCTGAGCTTGGGGCTGATAACTCGTTGAATCTGGGTTTCAAAGCTGGCGGTTGCGGAGCGCTGCACCTGGCCATCAAGACCGCACTGGGCTGGATGAGCACCGATGACAACATTCAGACCGCACTGTTGGTGACCGGCGACGCCGCGCCACTGGAGAACCGGTCCCTGCTTCCAGTTACCGTGCAGGGAGACGCCGCCAGCGCCGTCATCCTGCGCCGCCAAGGCGCGGACGGCCCGCTGCTGCTCGGCGTGGAGGCGATGACTCTCGGCCATCTGCACAACGCCATTGCCTTGGCCCAGGTCAACGGCCGCATAGAAATTGAGGCCGATGCCGTGTGCATTGAACACAAAGTAATGCCCATCTACTATCTCAACCTATTCCGCCTGGCGCACAAAGTCCTGTCAGCGTCTTCCCTGAGCTTGAACGATGTAGATCATTTCATCTATTCCAACATCAGTTACCGGGACCGCGATGGTTTCCGCAGGATGGTGGGCCTGCCTGAAGGCGGCCTGCCGACAACCCCCATGGCGGAGTATGGACACACCTTTGCCAGCGATCTGGTGATCAACTATGTTCACATGCGGCGCGATGGCCTGATTCGTCCCGGGCAATTGCTGCTGTTCGCATCCGCGGGCGTCGGATTCACATGGGGGGTGACGCTTGCCCGAAGTTGAAAGCGATCTGCTTCACGAATGGCTCAGGCGCACGGCAGCTCTTTCGCCCGGCGCCCCGGCCATCGTTGAAGATGATCGGGTCACGTCCTTCAGGGAGTTATTCGAGCAGTCTGCGTCACTGGCATTGCGGTTTGTCGGACACGGCATCCAGAAACAGGATCGCATCGCCCTGGTGCTGCCCAAGACCACCGATTCGATCATTTCTATCTTTGCCTCTCTTCTTGCCGGAGCTATCTATGTCCCCATCCATCCGCAGTGGCCAAAGGAAAGAATTGAAGCCGTCGTGCAGGACTGCGCGGCCCGGTTGGTGATCGAAGGCGACAGTTACCCGCCGCGAATCCGCGATTGCCGGACCGGTAAGTGCATCCATTGGCAAGCGCAGTCAACGGCTCTTACTAACATTGTCTCGTTGCCTAAGGCCGGCGCCCTCGACCCGGCCCTTATTTTGTTTACCTCCGGCTCCACGGGCCGGCCCAAGGGAGTCGTACTTTCTCACCGTGCCGTAAGCGCTTTTGTAAGATGGACCGCGCGCGAGTTTCAGATCTCTTCCCATGACCGCATCGCGTGCCCGTCGCCACTGGGCTTCGATCTTTCCACCTTTGATATTTTTAATATGGCCCTATGCGGCGCAACTTGTGTTCTTGTTCCCGACGAAATCGTGTGGATGCCGCGCTTCCTGGTCCAGTTTCTGCGCCAGGCCCGCATCACCTGTTGGTATTCAGTTCCGTCGATCCTGACCGGTATGCTACAGGAGGGACGGTTCGCTGAGCACGAGCATCCCGGCCTGCGCGTCATTCTCTTCGCCGGCGAGGTCTTTCCTGGCCCAGGCGTGGCGCGTTTGCAGGCCGCGGTTCCCCAGGCTGTTTGCGCCAACCTCTACGGCCCAACCGAGACCAATGTAGTCACGTGGTGTCGCGTCCCGCCCGGTTTCGATGGATCGCAGCCGCTACCCATCGGCCATCCCTGCCCCTACGCCATAGTCACGGTGGACGCTGAGAGCGGCGAACTGCTCGCGGGCGGCGACTCTCTGATGAATGGCTACTGGAACCGTCCCGAAGATACACAGCGCTCCTTCATCCGGTTGAACGGCAAACAGTATTACCGCACCGGTGACCGCGTGTCGCTGGCGCCTGACGACAGCTACTTGTTTGTCGGAAGGCTGGACCGGCAAGTAAAGCGCCGCGGCTTCCGCATAGAGCTGGGGGAAATTGAGGCTGCACTGGCTCGCCATGAAGATATACTGGAGGCGGCTGTGATTGCTGGCGAGGATGGGCGGAGAGGAACCATCATAACTGCCTTTGTCCGGGTTCGCGCCGCAGGCGCCCTCACCTTGGTCGAAGCCAAGGCCCACTGTGCGAGCACACTGCCGCCGTACATGGTGCCCGACCACATCCTGTTTGTGGATACCATTTCCAAGGGAAGCCGGGGCAAGATCGATTACCTGACCCTGGGCAGAATTGCGGAAGGACTGAACCGTGGAAATCAAGACCGAAGTTAGGAAGTACATCGCTGAGAACTTTCTGCCCAATGCGCCGGCGGGAACCATCGACGACGCCATGCCCCTCATCACCGGCGGTGTCATTGACTCAATCGGCATGATTGCACTCGTGTCCTTTCTTGAAAGCCGCTATGAAGTCGAGTTCATGCCCAGAGAAATCGATGTGCATAGCCTGGATACCGTGGAGCAGATCGAGGAACTGATGCTCAAGAAACTGGCCGGCCGGGAACCAGGCGTGGCTGAGGGTAAAGTACCATAAGTCCGGTGAGGCATCGCAGTGAGCGATCATTGGAAACTGCGCGGACTGGCAATGTTGCCCACCCTGCTTCGGGCAGCTTGCGGGCGAATGCACAAGGAACCGTTCGAGAAGGTCCCGCTCGCCCCCGGCCAGATCGTGCGGGTTCGCCTCTCGGAGCGCGCCAACCTTGTTGTGGAGCGCATCCGTTTCTGGTCCAACGAGATGAGTGAGCCCCGTTTCTTCCTGGCTTTGGCGCCCAGGACACAGGCTGCGCCCTCCGAAGTGCTCATCCTGAATCACGGCTGGTCGGACCGGCCGGAGTATCTGTTGCGCTATCTCAAGGTGGATCGGGTCTACGACGAGATGCTGGGCCGGGGCGAGGTTCGTCCCGCGATCCTGATCCTGCCCGATGTGCGCTTCAGCAGATTCTACCGGGAACACTCCCACCGCTTTCCCTATCCGAATTACCTGACCCTGGTGGCGGAGGAAGTGGCAGACGCGGTAGCGCGGCTCTACGCCATACCTCTGGAGCGCCAACGTTGGGCGATCGGTGGCTTCTCCTTTGGCGGCTATCTTTCCCTGGATGTTGGAAGGCGCTATCCCGGCCGCTTCGCCAGCGTCAGCGTGGTGAGCGGATTCGCCGATGAAGAGTGGAGTTACTGGCCATCGCAAGCGCCGCCGCCCGGGCCGCTTGATTCCCAAGGCAGGGGCAAGCATACAATCGTGGCCCCTGGGCCCGTCCCCAGGCTTTTCCTCGCCTGTGGGCAGGGGGATCGCCTTTTTGCTACAATGCTCGATATGCACCAGAAGCTAATGGAACTCGGCCTCCCCCACGCATGGTCGACGGGACCGGGCGGGCATACATGGAAGTACTGGGCTTTCGTTCTCCCAGCGATGTTCAGGTTCCATCTTGAGGGTGAACAAAGTCAGGTTGAGGCCAAATGAGAGCATTGCTGGTTCAAAGCCCCGCAATATCGCCGTGGGTTCCACGCAAGCAATGGGAGCCGCCAAGTGTCGCCATGGCCACGATTGCCGGCCAGATCAATAACCACGATGTCCGGGTAGCTGACGCGATAGTCTGGCGCAAGCAGACTGTACCGCGCTACCTGAAGCTCTTGCGGGAGTTCAGGCCGGATGTCGTCGGCTTCACGTCGATGACCTTTCAATATGAAACCTCGGTCGGCCTGGCTTATTTGACCAAACAATTCGACAGCCGGATTCGAACCGTTCTTGGCGGTTATCACGCCACCTTGTTTTCTGAAAACATCGCCGCTGGTGCCGACGCCGGCTGGTGGGATTATCTGATGCGGGGAGAAGGAGACTTCGCGTTCGGAGAACTGCTCGATAGTATCGAGGCCGATGGAAAGGGGATGGAAAACATCCTCGGGCTTTCTTACAAGGAAGAGGGAACTTTCCGCCACAATCAGGCGCGCCCGCTCGAAGACTTGGCCAGAATCCGGATTCCCGCCCGCGATAAGCGTCTCGTCAAAGGATTTCATATGTATTTTCGCCGCGCCGATGTTATCGAGACATCGCGCGGTTGCCTGCATCAGTGCAACTTCTGCAGCATTCACGAAATGTATGGTCGCTCCTTCCGCCTTTTTCCCCTGGACCGCGTCCTGGCCGACATCGAAGACGCCTACGGGCGCGGCGCCCGCCACATTTTCTGCACCGACGACAATATCACCCTGGATATGGATCGCTTCGAGAAGTTATGCGACGAAGTGATTCGCCTGAAGTTGAAGAACTTGATGTTTACCACCCAGGCGAGCCCGATCGGTTTCGCCCACCGGCCGGACCTGGCCAAGAAAATGGTTCAGGCGGGCTTCGTTTCCATCTTCCTGGGCATCGAGAATGCCTCTACCAAGAATCTGCGGGCCATGAATAAGCCCAACACACTGGATACGATTCAGCGTGGCGTGGCCGCCCTCCAGAAGGAGAACATTATGGTTATCGCCGGCATTATCAATGGGCTTCCGGACGATGACCCGGAGAGCATTCGCGAAAACTACCAGTTCATTAAGAACCTGGGAATCAACAATGTCATGGACCAGATCATGACGCCCTATCCCAAGACCCCTCTGAGGGGAGAGATGATAGAGGACAAGCGCGTGGTCAATCTCTCCGATTTTCGCTGGTACGACGGCTATTTCAGCAATGTGCGCACCCGGCATCTAACCCCGGAGGAACTCACTTTCGTTCGCTGGAAGATTCGCCGCGAAGTTATCGGCATGTGGCGCGCAACCAAGGCGGACTGGAAGCATTTCAAGGGGTATACCTACTTCTGGGAGTTTGGCTTCCGACATATCGTGTGGCTTAATGAAAGGCTGCTCGAGCTTCTCTTCGGCATCGAAGGCCGATACAAACTCCAGATGCGGCATTTCCTGCAACTGAACGATTTTGGCATCGAAATCCCAGGCCGCCAGCGGGTTGAGACCTACCATCCGATCTACGGCAGCGATGAGGATCCGTACCGCGATACGAGATGGAGCATGCTAAAAAGGCGGCTGCCATTCCCCTGGCGCAAGCGCCTCATCGCGCAGGAACCGTCGTGATCGCGGAGACAAGCAGCCCGCTACGAGCATGCAATCGCCAGTTGTGGGAGTCATGTGACTCCTCTGACCGGCTTGGCTAAGATTTGTGGCTGACTGCTGAGCCTCGCCTATTTCCTCCTCATGTACATCTTCTTGCTCCTTTCCTGGCAAAGGCTATGCCCGAATCTCAGCCGCGTCTGCCGGTCTGAGTAACTTCCGGTCAAGCTGTTGCCGTTTTCATAGCTCAGTGTGGCGCAATAATCGACAGTGCCAGAATTGCTCGCAAAAAGCAGGAAAAGACGCTTGCCGCTTACAACTCCTCTGAGTTGGTACCCTCCGCCGCTGCCGCTCACGTCTCGGCTTGTTGTGGCCTGGTCAAGGCTCAAAACACCAAAATCCGAATCCCATCTGCCACTGACATTGATTGCAGGAGGATCTGTTTGAGCGTCAAGCCATGCCTTGCCTTGATTGTTCACCGTGCCCGCATTCAGAACGGTTACAGAAACAAGCGCGAACCCGGCCAAAACCATCCCCAAGAAGAACTTATTCATTCCCAACTCCTCCCCCTTTCGTCCAGCATTCTCGTACACAAACCGCCCATTTGCATCCCTCGCCCGAGGGCGGAGGGATGTTCGACAAGGCCACCCACCTGCTGAGCAACAACTCCGGCCCCGACAGCTACTCGGTCGATCATTCACCCGTCAATGCCCGCGCTGCCGGGCAACGAAATGCTGCGCAGGCATCCGCAGCGGACCCCCGTGGAATCCTGCGCGTCGTCTACTTCTTTCCTTACCGCCCCCCCGTAACTTCCACTTGCAGCTTCGTTCCCACTTCCTTCAGTGCCGCTTCCAGGTAAGGTTTGAAGCCCCAAATGTTTGCAGATCCTAAGTAGGGCCTCACTGGAATTGATCCAATTTCGGTGTTGGTCTTGGGGTCGATGAAATGTATGGAAAGAATCAGGTGATAGTTGTTGTAGTCCACATGAATATCCGAGAACTTGATGTAGAGGTCGCAGCCCGCGGCGTTGGTGTCATCCTTGTTTTTGGCCGCGACGATGGTCCGTCCAGGCAGATATGTCGTTTGCAGATTGGATGCAAACGCGGCGTTCAAAAAAGCAATGACGTCGGTCCACTCGGTCTTGGTAGCGTAACCGTGCGCAGCCCATTCCTCGGGATCCAGATTGACCCATCCGACAAAGATGCGGTTCATGTTCCTGATATCAACGGTTGATTCCTTCGTCAGGTAACGCGGTACGCTGTGGCGCTCGCCTGCAGATGGGGTTGGGAAAGCAATGCAGATCAATAGCAATGCCGCTATGATTGCCAGTCGCTTCATGAAAAATCTCCTTTCTTCGTATCCTGCTCAAAACTGCGAGCCGGGAAACCCTCTTAGCTCCCAAACGAGGAATTATAGAGGCGTTGAGGATTGTCGTGTCAAGGACGAAATGAAGTAAACGTGAGGGCTGGAAGGCTCCAGCCAGGCAAACGGTGAGATTTAATCAAGCGGTTAAGGAAGCCGAGAACGTCTGGCAGGGGTTGGCTGGGCCGCCCACTCCTTGACAGAGCGCGCCGTCGCGGTATTGGTTTATACTATGTTTTGTGACCTTGCAGGATGCGATTCCCCAATCGTCCTGGTCATCGTTCCGTACGCATTAAGCTCCAATGCGTTCTTCCAGGCGAAGTCGCTGTCATCAAGTTATGGCCGCGTTCCTGCATAAAGAGGCTCTGAACAGATGAACTGCGTCCTACACTCCGCCGTTTCTTCGCCTCCTCCGTCAGAGGATACGATCGCCCAGTGCAAGGCCGCGGAACGATTGCGGCTGATGCAGGCCGCGGGGCTCATCGAGAAACCTATCGAGCACTTTCACCGCCCTGTTGAGCGACCCTTCACCGCGGAGGAACGCGATCGGGTGACCATTCTCTTTGGAGGGTTTACCTGGAAACACGAGCGCTTGATCGAAGCCATTCTTTCAGGCTCCGGCTATCGTTGCCAGATGTTGCCGACCCCGGACGTGGCCGCCTTTACGATAGGCAAGGAATATGGCAACAACGGACAGTGCAATCCCACTTACTTTACCATCGGCAACCTCATCAAGTTCTTGCAGTCCCTTGAAGATCAGGGTTTATCGCGTCAAGAGATTGTTGACAGGTATATCTTCTTCACCGCGGGCTCCTGCGGGCCTTGCCGCTTCGGTATGTATGAGTCCGAGTATCGCCTGGCGCTGGACAATGCGGGCTTTGAAGACTTCCGTATCTTGCTTTATCAGGCTGATCAGGCAATCAGGACTGCTTCCGACAACCCCGGCCTGGAGTTTACCCTGGATTTCAATTTGGGCGCGCTCAACATGCTGAACCTGGGCGACGTAATCAACGACTTAGTATACCGGATCCGTCCCTACGAAGTTGCTCCGGGCTCTACCGACCAGGCGATCAAGGAAGTCGTGAATCAACTGAGCGATTTTCTGAAGACCCGGAAGCGGTACGAAATCCTCAACCACACGCCCGTATGGATTTCAAAGAGTCTGAACCGCAGCAGGAAGCTCAAAAATACCTTGAACACGCTGGGCAAGATTCTCGATCATATCTACGGCGAGAACTTTGTAAGGAGAATGCACCTGGCGCGTAAGCGCCTGAGCGGGGTGGAAGTGGACCACACCCGCGTCAAACCCGTAGTCAAGGTTATTGGAGAATTCTGGGCGCAACTTACAGAAGGTGACGGTAACTTTAATATGTTTGCCTTTCTGGAACAGGAAGGCGCTCAGGTGCATGTGGAACCAATCAGCTGTTGGATCACCTATCTTCTGTATCAGGCTCGCTCCCGCACTGAAGCGAAAAGAGGCCTCGATGTTCCCTTTCCCGATGCCCGCTGGTGGGAGTTGAGGAAGCAACTCGCCAACGATTGGAAGTTCCGCAAGAGGTGGCTACTGTTACGGCTGAGCGAAAGCATATGGAACTACCTGTATGCGCGCACTGTCCGCCATTTAGGCGGAATCACGCCCCATCTCGTTCCACAGAGCAAATTGGCCAGTGTGGCGCATCCCTTTTACCACTCAATGGCCCGTGGTGGCGAAGGACACCTCGAAGTAGCGAAAAACGTGTACTACACCACGCACGGCCTGTGTCACATGGTATTAGCATTAAAACCTTTTGGCTGCATGCCGTCTTCACAATCCGATGGCGTGCAGTCGGCGGTGGTGAATCGTTTCCCGGAGATGATCTTCCTGCCCATCGAGACTTCGGGCGAGGGAGAGATCAACGCATACAGCCGTGTGCAAATGGCGCTCGGCGAAGCTAAAATCAGAGCCAAGGCGGAGTTCGAGCAGGCACTGGCTTCGACGGGCAAGAATCTCGATGAGATCAAGGCTTATGCCGCCCAGCATCGACAATTACGGAACCCGTTTTATCCGGTTCCGCGCCGGCGGGGCATCGCTGGGGTCGCCGCCAACTTTGTGTTGCACGTGAGCAACCTGATCGATGGCAAAGCACGCTTGGCCACACCGCCTGACGAGATCTGAGTAGGAGACTTTCTGGATACAACCGCACAATGCGCGCGACTGACCGATGACCAGTCAACACTGCCAGCCGAGGAGCAGCGGGCCGAAGCCGGCATCCGCTTCCGCGTGGGAGTAGACGTGGGGTCCACCACAGTGAAGGCACTGGTCATCGAAGCAGGGAGCGGGCACATTCTCTGGCGCGACTACCAGCGGCATGAGACGCGCCAAGCGGAGAAACTCCTTGAATTCCTTCATCGCATGGAAGCCGAAGTGGGTGTTGCTCCCTGCAACTGCCGCATCTTCATTACCGGCTCCGGCGGCAATGCACTCGGCGGTTTTATCGGCGCGAAGTTCGTGCAGGAGGTGAACGCTGTCGCACTCGCTGTAGAGAAGCTTCATCCCGAAGTGAACTCGGTGATCGAGTTAGGCGGTCAGGACGCCAAGGTTATCATCTTCAAAGAGGATAGCGACAGCGGTCGCAGGAAGAAGATCCCTTCGATGAACGACAAGTGCGCGGGCGGCACCGGCGCGGTCATCGACAAGATCAACGCCAAGCTGAAGATTCCGTCCGACGAGCTGTGCAATCAGGCCTACAAGGGGATCAAGGTGCATCCCGTCGCGGGCAAGTGCGGCGTCTTCGCCGAGACCGACATCAACGGCTTGCAGAAGCAGGGCCTCCCGGCCGAAGAACTGATGGCCTCGCTCTTCGACGCCATTGTTTTGCAGAACCTAACCGTTCTCACGCGCGGTCACACGCTGCGGCCACACGTACTCCTGCTGGGCGGGCCGAACGCTTTCATCCGGGGCATGCGCGAGGCATGGCAGTACCACATCCCACTCCAGTGGAAAGAGCGGGGGATCGAACTGGGTCCCGATCAGTCTCCTGAGGAGATGATCAAGACCCCGGAGAATGCCCTGTATTTTGCAGCTATTGGCGCAGTGGAATTCGGCAAGGGCGAGGATACGGAAATTGGGAAGTACCTGGGGACAGAGTGCCTCGAGCACTATGTCCTCGAGGGGCGTCGCCTTCAAAAAGCCGCTTCGGCCAGCCGCGGGTTGAGTGCTTCAAAGCAGGAGTTACAAGAGTTCAAGGCCAGGTACGCGCGGCCGGAATTCGTTCCCGCAACCTTCTATCCGGGTGAGCGAGTCCAGGCTTTCATCGGCCTCGACGGCGGCTCCACTTCCACCAAAGCCGTACTCTTGTCGGAGCACGGCGATGTTCTCTCAAAAGCCTATCAACTCTCAAATGGCAATCCTATACAGGACACAATTGAAATCTTCGGCAATCTGCGCCGGCAGGTGGAAGCCCAAGGCGCGACGCTGACAGTTCTCGGCGTGGGCACGACGGGCTACGCCAAGGACATCCTGCAACGGGTGTTGCAAGCCGATGTTACTTTGGTCGAAACCGTGGCGCACACCGAGTCAGCCATGCGTTTCTTCACGGATCCGCATGTAATTGTCGACGTAGGCGGGCAGGATATCAAGCTCATCATCCTCAGCAATGGCCGGGTCAAAGACTTCAAGCTCAACACGCAGTGCTCGGCGGGCAACGGGTATTTTCTGCAATCCACGGCAGAAGGATTCGGTATCCCGATCGAGAACTATGCCGACGTTGCCTTTAACGCCGACACGATGCCCGTTTTCGGGTACGGCTGCGCGGTGTTTCTACAGACTGACATCGTCAACTTCCAACGCCAAGGCTGGCGGGCAGAAGAAATTCTGGCCGGGTTGGCGACGGTGCTGCCCAGGAATGTCTTTCTGCATGTCGCCAAGGTGCCGAGCCTCGCCGCCCTGGGCACGCGGTTTATTCTGCAGGGCGGCACGCAGAACAATCTCGCCGCCGTGAAGGCGGAGGTGGACTTTCTGCGCGCCAGCTTCCGCTCCACCGGGAAAGAGCCGGAGATTGTTGTCCATCCCCATTGCGGCGAATCGGGAGCGATCGGCGCTGCCATCGAAACCATTCGCTTGTGGCGCAAAGGCCACTCAACCACCTTCATCGGCATGGACGCCGTCCGCAACATCAGCTACCGCACAACGCACAACGAAGAGACGCGCTGCCACTTTTGCAAGAATGCCTGCCAGCGGACTTTCCTGGATGTCCGGACTGGACTGGAGGATGGCTGGGTACAACCGTCTTTCCGCACCAAGGTAACGCTGCAGCCGGGGGAACAGCGCATCATTGTGGCCAACTGCGAGAAGGGCGCGGTGGAAGACGTTGCGGCCATGCGAGGCATTCAAGCCCACCTCGATGACACCAGGGCTGCCAATCCAAACCTGGTGGAAATGGCGGCGCGCGAAGTGTGGCGCTCGCGCCAGCCAGAGCGGGTCGCCGATCCAATTCCCGCCCGTGCCTGGACGGCCGCCGGCCGCAACCGCATTTCGCTCATGAAAAAGCGCGAGCAGTTGCGCATCGGCATTCCTCGCGTCCTGAACATGTATGCCTACGCGCCGCTGTTCAGTTCCTATCTTGAAAGCCTGGGCGTGACGGCGGAGAACATTGTCTATTCGGATTTCACCACCGCGGAGATGTATCGGGCGGGATCGAGCCGTGGTTCGATCGATCCATGTTATCCCTCGAAGATCGCCATCGCGCATGTCCACAACCTTCTATTCAAACAGCACCTGCGCGAGCCGCTGCACGCGATCTTCTATCCAATGTTCGACGTGCTAGCCTCGCCGCTGGTTAATGTTCGGGCAACCAATGCCTGTCCGACGGCCTCCATAACACCGGAAACCGTTGAAGCAGCTTATACAAAAGAAACGGACCTCTTTGCCGAACGCGGCATCCAATACGTGCATCCGCTGGTAAACCTGGCGGAGCGAAAGTTCTTTGCGCGCCAGATGTTCCAGGCGTGGGCACCCATTCTTGGCCTTTCGGAAGAGGAAAACGAACGCGCCATTGAGACCGGTTACCGGGAGTTAGGGAAGTTTGAATCCAGCATTCGTCGCCGTGCCCGCGAAGTCCTCGACCAACTCGAATCACAACATAAGTTAGGCATCGTCATGCTGGGACGGCCATACCACCACGATCCCGGCATCAACCACGAAATCATGGAGCAGTTCCAAAAGCTGGGCTACTCGATCTTCTCGCAGAGCACCTTGCCGCTGGACGAAGATTTGCTCGAGCGGCTGTTCGGCGAGGAAGTACGCGCGGGTGTGATCAGCCACCCGCTTGATATCTCCGATGTATGGAAGACCGCCTTCTCCGCCAGTTCCAACCACAAGCTCTGGGCCGCCAAGTTCACGGCACGGCATCCCAGCCTGGTGGCAGTGGAATTTTCCAGTTTTAAATGCGGCCACGACGCACCCATCTATAGCGTTATCGAACAGATCGTCGAGCACTCGGGCACGCCTTTTTTCTCCTTCAAGGACATGGACGAGAACCGGCCTGCCAATTCCATCAAGCTGCGCATTGAAACTATCGATTACTTCCTGAAGCGTTACCGGGAGGACCTGCTGCGCCGAAAGGAAAAAGAAGCTGAAATCGAACTGCAATTGGCGGAGTTTGAACGCGGGCTGCGAGAGCAGGCTTTCGAGCCCGCCTAACTCTCGCGTTCCGCATGGAGAAACCGCGCGGCCCGATCGCGTGCGGCCATGAGCCCGCTAAGACTCATTTCCAGCTTGGTCCGCAGATCGTTAAAGACGCCTCTGATGGCGGCGGAAACTGTAAATCGTCCGTCGTATCCAAGCAGCAGCGCAGCACAGGTTTGTCCCACCGAACCAGCGGCGCGAACCGACGCAATGGTACTCAGATTGAAGAAAAGGGACAATACGAAAGCAGTCACCGTCCCTTGACGGTCGCCTTTCTCCAACTCCAACGCATCCAGGGTCAACGAGCGCGCCGCAAGCAGCCAGCACAGGGTGTCTGCCATGGGGAAGGTAATGCCTTGACGGGCATCGCAAAAGAGCCGCACCCCGCGCGAATCCGTTTGCTGCCTAAGTTGGAGCAAGGTCCAATGCCATAGCTGCATCGCTGCCGCCAGGCTGCGAATTCCAGTGTGTGGCAGGCTATGGGCAAGCTGATTCATCTCTTCAGTCCACGCTTGAAACTCCTTGAGAAACTCGCCGTCGATCATGGCTGCGGAGACCAGACGGCGTTGAAACGCTTCAGGTCCCAGGTAGAGCGCCTCGATCTGCGCGTCCACAAGCTTGTCGCGTAGGCTGCCTGGGTCGCCGTCCATCGGCCCGCAGCCCCCAAGCGCTGCCGCGCGCTGGAGCATAACCGTAGCGCTGCTCGTACTGAATAGCTTCGCTGCTGGACATAGGACGGCAGCTTTCCTCGTAAGTTCGCCCGGTGGATTTACCCGATTGTCGAGTTCGTCGGAAACGCGTGCGGCGGAAAAGCCCAAAGACGCCGCTGCCTCGCCTGTGGCCCATAAGTCCACCATCCGTTCCCAAAACTCCGGTTCGCGGGTTGTCTGGCAGTGTGGATTCACCAGGGGTTCCACGGTGGAAAGTACCTTGGAGGCCGTCATAAGGCTTATGATGGAGCGAGTCCGGCGAAATGCGGGCTCCAGTAGCCGACGATGGTCAAGGTTAGGAACTACAACTCCATCGACAACTGTGTAACCGCCAACGATGCGGGAGGCAGGCGCCCTCAATGCGAAGACTGGGTTGGTTGTCGACGCTAACTGATGTCCCAGCTTACGCACTCGTGAACCCCGGTCGAACTCGCCCGCGTCCCCCGGTTCAAGAATCACCAGACAACTGCCTCGCGCGCGGTCGCCGCATCCTTGCACGGCCGCCACGACAAAATCCGCGAAGTCCATGTGGCTGATGAAGCGCCCGCGCTTGTGAATCTCCAACACGGGCTCGCTTCCGGCGACCCAGCCGGCTACATGAAACCTGCCGCTGAGAAACATCGCGTCTGTGCCTGCTCCGGGGATCGGCTCAGTCAGGCACAGGGCGGCGTGAAGTCGATCAACATTGGCCAAGTACCGATCGCGCTGCTGCTTTGTGCCAAAGTCGCGGATGGGCATTTGAGCCAGGCTTCCGGAGAGGCTCAACGTCGCGGCTCCGCCATCCACCCAGGCTAACTCAAAGGCCGCCAACGCCAAAGGCATGGCAACGCCCTCGCTCGCGGAAGAAAGAATGGAAGTCAGGCCATTTGCATCCAGGGATGCGAGAATGCATGCCTTCTCCGAAGTCCATTCACAACTGGACCGCGCGCCCGCTGCCAACTGAGGCGCGATGACCTCGCGCGCCACGCTTCGCGCCGAATGGATGACTGCAAGCAGATCGGGGCGATCCGCGACCCGCCACAGGCGCCAATGGACTTCGTCCCACCAGGAAGCGGCCATCGTCTGCCTTACTGCGAATCCGTGGGAAGAGTGCACTCCGCAAGGTAAGCCCGCGGATCCATCAACTGCTGAGCGCGGATGAGGATTCTTGCCATGTGGCCGATGTGGCGCAGATCGACATTGCGCAGCCACTGCCACCACTTCTTTCGACCGCTTGCATTGAGCACAGTGCGCCGCCAGGTCTCGCAGTAGAGTTCAAAAAAACGCTCCACCGGCAGACGAGGTTTCCACAGCAAGTGATGCAGGTCGTACTGGTTCCAGTCCAGCACTTCCAGTTGCGCCTTGCTCTGCTCGAAGTAGCGGGTGCCCGGCAGAGGCGTGAGAATGGTAAAGCCAGACCGGTAGAGTTTGTGAGTTTCAACAAACTCCCATAACTCGGCAAAGTCTTCCTCGGAGAAATCCGGATCCACGATGAAGTTTCCGGTTACGCCAAAACCGCACTCCCGCGCTACCCGGATGGCATCCAGGGTCTTCGATACGTCCGTGCCCTTGTGCAGAGAGTCAAGTCCTTTTCGCGTCGGCGATTCAAAGCCGAAGAAAATGTCGAAGTTCCGCGCCAATGGCCGCCACAGATGCAGCAGATCGGCGCTCTCGCTGACCAAATCCACGCGCGACTGCACCAGAATCCAGTTCTTGCGCTCACCCGAAGCCATTAATTCGCGGCCCAGTTCCTCACTGCGAGTTGGATTCGCCCAGAACAAATCATCGATGATGAAAACATTCTTGCCGGTCTGTTCGAAATCCGCGCGTACGTTCCGCGCTGCATGGTGGCGGCAGGACCCCTTGTAAAACTGCCAGACCGAACAAAACTTGCAGTGGTGCCGGCATCCGCGTGTCGTCTCCAGCGTCCAGACCGGCATGTAATTCAGACAAACGTAGTGCTTGCGGTACGCCTCTACCGCGGTCCGGTCCGGGTAACGGACCTGGTCCAGGTCCAGCCACTTCTGCGTCTTTCCTGTCGCGGCAAACCGCCCGTCGCCCGTGGGCAAGAGCAAAGATGGCACGTCCTCGAGCGGGCGGCGCTGTGCCCGCGCGTCGCACAGGGCGGACATCGTGCTCTCGCCCTCGCCGGTACAAATTGCGTCGATCCCTCGGCTCCGCTCCAACGCTGTTGGGTAGGAAGCCGCGGCATGACCCCCTACGGCGACGAAGATTGCCGGATCCATGCGCTTAATTTCTGCGGCAAGTTGCAGCGTCGCGGCCGCGTCCAGGATGTGAACGCATGAAATGCCCACCATCTCCGGCTGGAAAGACTTGATGAGACGCGCCATGGTCCTGTGCTCGAAGGACATATCCACGATGCGGACCAGATGCCCGTTTGCGCCAAGCTCCGCCGAGATGTATTCAAGCCCCAGCGGCTCAGTCCGGAAGAATGGGGCGAGACCGAAGCGAGTTGCAGAGGAACGCGGTTTGACGAGCAGAACTCTCAAATCGGAATCACCCCATGCGTTTCTGGAGAATCCAATTCAATTTTAGGTTGTGCTCGGACTCCTCGTAAAGCCTTTTCGCAAGAAAAGGCTTCTATTCCATGCGGGAGTAGCCGGGGTCTGGTTTCTCGCGTCACAGAATTCCGGTGCTAGAATGTCGCTACGGTGCCTATGGGGCTTTTTCTCGGCCTGGGATGATCGATATGACGAAATCCGCGATCTTCTGCTTGTTGTTTCTTGCGACCAACGCCGCATTGGCCCTGCTGTTTCCCTTTACCCTCTCCCGTTTCCTTCTTGCGGGCTTCATTTTCGCCGCCGGTGCGGCGGTCACGCTCTACCTGCTGCTTTATCCGCGCAGCCAATGGCTGGTCGCCAACCGCTCGCGGGTGCCGAACGCCGATTGCGTGGCCCTGACCTTCGACGACGGTCCAAGCCCCGTCGACACGCCCAGGTTGCTTGATTTGCTGCGCGAGAAGAATGTGAAGGCGACGTTTTTTGTGGTTGGAAAGCATGCGGACCAGTATCCGGAGATTGTGCGTCGCGCCTGGGACGAAGGGCACCTGATAGCAAACCACACATGGTCGCACCAACATTTGTTTTGTTTTCTCACGCCCAGGCGCCTGCGGGCTGAGATCGAGCTTGGCACGGAGAGCATTCGCCGCATTTGCGGTTTCAGGCCTCGCTGTTTCCGTTCACCGGTCGGCTTGCGCCATCCCCTCCTGGGGCCCTATCTCAAGCAGGCGGAACTCGAGTATATATCCTGGAGCATTCGCACGTATGATACGGTGATCGAAAACTCCAGCATTCTTTCCCGCCGTATCTTGGACAGAGTGACTGGCGGAGACATCATCCTGCTGCACGATCGTTTGCCTGCCGGAGCAAATGCGATGCTTGAGGTCTTGCCGGCAATCATTGATGAGCTGAGGGGGCGTGGATTAAAATTCGTTCTTGCCGGTTCCCGTGAGGATGCCGACTGCGCTACACTCGAATCCAGCCCATGCGAACCTGCGCACTCATTCCGGCGTTCAATGAAGCTCCCTACATCGCCAAGGTGATTGCGGGGTCGAGACAACATGTCGATAAGGTCGTCGTGATCGACGATGGCTCCGCCGACGGCACGGCGGAGGTCGCCCGGGCCGCCGGAGCGATTTGTCTGGCGTCGCAAACCAATTGCGGCAAGGGGTCGGCTTTGCGCATCGGCCTCTCCTACGCGTGCGCCGAAAACTTCACTCACGCCATTACTCTGGATGGCGACGGTCAGCATCTGCCGGAAGATATCCCTGTCATGCTTCGCGTTGCCCAAGAGACGGGAGCGGATCTTGTTATCGGAGCGCGCTCCTTTGAGCGCGCTCGCATGCCTCGCGCACGTTATTATTCCAACACGGTTGGCAGCCGTCTGACCTCGGCCCTCGTTGGCCGCGAAATCAAGGACAGCCAGTGCGGCTTCCGGTTATTCCGGCTGGAGAAACTTTGCGCAACCGCGCTGCGCAGCCGACGCTACGAATTCGAAATGGAAGTCCTCATCAAGATGGCCCGGTCGGGTTGCACCATCGCACATGCTCCCATCCGCATGGTTTACGATTCCAATGGCCAGGCGCGCTCCAAGATGAAACCCGTGCGCGACACAGTGCGTATCTGCCTGTGGTCGATGGCATTTCGCTTCATGGGAGCGTGACATGACCCTGCGCTTCAAGCCATGCTGGCTGGCTGTGTTCTTGATTTTCCCTGGAGTGCTGGCTGCCCAGACCGATGATCTGTTGACGCGCATTTGGGCAGGCGTTCAGCAAGCTCAGAAGAAATTCACGACAGGCTGTGGGACCGTCACCGAGACACGCACCTCTCGCTTGATGGTGAAGCCCATGGTGCTCCACGGCAGATTTTGCGCCGAGGGTAACGCTCGATTCATGCTCGAATACTTTGAGCCTAACCCCATCCGCATTCGCTTCAACGAGAACTATCTCAATGTTACAACCGGCGGCAATACGGATGTTATGGAGGTGGGAGGCAACGTTCGCCACACTCAGTCCTTCTTCAGCCGAGGAAACTCTATCGATAACCTGAAGAAGGATTTTACCATCACCGCGCGGGAGGATAGCCGGGATTATGAAATGAGGCTCGTTCCCCGAACGGACGCTTTTCGGCGCAGGTTGAACTACATTGTGGTGAAGCTGAGCAAGCGGGATTATCTGCTTCAGTCACTGGAGGTGGACGGCAAGAGCGGCGTAAACAGCGTGTTCGCCATCGATGTTACATCCCTGAATGCAAAGATACCGGCAGAAACATTCGAGGTAATCAAACCAAGGTGATCGAGCGAAGCGAAATCGAGACGATGATTCCTCATCGCCCTCCGTTCCTGTGGATCGACAGGGTCGAAGAGCTGGAGCCGGGGCGCCGCTGCGTTGCCTTGAAGTTCGTCGACCCGGAAGACCCGATCTTTGCCGGACATTTCCCCGCCAGGCCCATTCTGCCCGGCGTTCTTATCATTGAAGCCGTGGCGCAGACGGCCGGAGTGATGCTGGGGTCGTCCCCTCCGCAGGGAGCCGCGGGGGTTGCCCTGCTTGGGGCCGTAAACCGTTTCAAGTTTTTCAAGCCAGTAACTCCCGGACAGCAGCTGCGCATTGAAACCACCAAGCTGACCGGCGCCGGGCAGATGGCTTACATCAGTGGGACTGTGTGTGTGGACGGGGAAATCGTAGCCGAAGGCGAGTTATCGGTAGTGTCGGCCCGATGACCAGGCGAACAAGCGAAGAGGCCACCAAGTGATCGGAAGATTTCAGACTCGCGCGCGGCAGTTTGCAACTGCCTTGCTGACCGAGCGGCTTGATCCGGGCCGGGCTGCCGCAGCCGTGTTTTTGGGGATATTCATCGGCATTGTTCCCATCTACGGGTTTCAGACCCTGGCGGCAGTAGGTCTTGCGTTGCTCTTCAGGCTGAACAAGCCGCTGACCCTGGCCAGTACGTTCATCAACAATCCTGTGTTTCTGCCCCTGATTATTGTGTCCTCCGTGGAACTCGGCAGCTTTGTCCGTAGCGGCTCATTTCAGCCGTGGAATCTTGCCGCACTGACCCGACCGCATATGAAAGAGGAATTTTTGTCCTTTGTGGTGGGCAGCCTTGTGCTCGGCGTGCTGGCCGGCGGCGTTGGCGCGGCTATTACCGCATGGATCGTTCATCTGAGGGCGCCTCGCAATCCTGGATTACGGGGGCGCATTCGCTTCGTGAATCGGACCTTTGCCCAAAGCGGGCGGTTCGACCGCGGGTTTGTCCGGTGGAAGCTGAGGCTGGATCGAATATTCGGCTTACTTGCCGCCGAAGACCTGGGGTCGGGGACGGTCGTGGATCTCGGATGCGGCTACGGCATGGCTCTCTGTTTTGCGGCTTATGGTGACAGCAGCCGGCATCTCTCCGGTTGCGACTTGAATCCGCATCGAATTGCAGTCGCCCGCCAGGCCCTCAGCACCCTGAACGCAGACGTGAGCGTTGCGGACGTACGTCATTTCGAACTTCCGTCGGCAGGTTTGATTCTTATTCTGGATGTCTTGCAGTATCTCTCCGCGGAGGAGCAACTGGCCTTGTTGCAACGATGCTGTTCGGCGCTCACGCCCCAGGGAAGACTGATCTTCCGCGTCCATGATTGTGAGCGCGGTTTGTGGTCCGCAATCACCATGGCTTTCGACAGCTTGATCTTCTCCTGCGAGCGCGCGGGCACACGTCCCTTGATGCTCCATGCCGAGCAGTATAAAAATGTCCTGGAGGACGCGGGCATGCAGGTTGAAACTCGCCGCTTCAGAAATCGCCTGCCTCTGGCGCATATTCTGTTCATTGCGAAAAGACCCTTGGCGGAGATCGTGTCATGATGGTCCGCTTCATGCGCCTGGTGGGCCGCCTGGTGATTGGTCATCCGGGGATGGTGACGGGCCTTGCGCTGGTTCTGACGTTGTTTCTCTATGCCAACATTCACAACCTGCGCGCCAGCTCCGACCTCACCGACTTGTTTGGCAGTCGCGACCCGCAATGGCAGGCTGCGAGCCAGATCGGCAACGAACTGGGCTATGGCAATCAACACTTCGTGCTGATTGAGGCCCCGGAGGGCGGAGCGGATGCAACCGGCGAGATGGAGGAGATGGCCGACCGTCTCACCGCAGAGATGCAAGCCAGCGGGCTATTCAAGCAGGCGCGCTGCGGCTTGCAGGAAGATGAACTGCTCAACATCGTGCGGTATTTTACCTGGAACTTTCCTGCCTTCGCCCTGCCCGATCAAACCGAAGAGTTCAAACGACGGCTGGACCCCAAACAGATTCATCAAAACATTCGCCGCTCCGCCGCCGAGCTGGTTACGCCGTTCTCCACTCTGGGAGCAGGCTACTTTGTTGCGGATCCACTTGGCCTCATGGAAGTGGCGGCACAGAACAGCCGGGGTTTCTCGCAGTTCGCCAGTTTCGACCTGGCATGGGGAAGCGGGAACCGATTCTTCAGCAAGGACCACAAGGCGCTGCTGATCATTGCCGAGCCTCGCCAGTCGGCCGTGGACTTCAAATTCGCCGGCCAAACCGTGCAATGGACGCGGGAGCGCGTCCAGTCGATGGCCGCGGAGCCCGCCTTCCGCGATTCCGGCGTGCGCGCCATTCAGGCCGGCGCTTACGTTTACGCGGAGCAGGACCACAAGTTCATTGAAAAAAATATTCGCCGGGTTTCCATGGTCTCGATTATCGGCAATTTGGTGTTGTGCCTGCTGGTCTATCCCCGCATTCCGATGCTGCTCCTGTCGCTGCTGCCCACCAGCCTGGGCATTCTATGGACCACGGGCGTGGCGAGTTTCTATCCCGGGGAAGTCAACCTTATCAGCCTCTCCTTCATTGCCATCCTGGCGGGACTTGGAGACGACCAGGTCGTGCATTTCTTCAACCGCACGCCGCAGGAATGGGTAAAGGGCGGAACACTGAACGCCGCAGTGCTGAACACCTTTGAAACCACCGGGGTCAGCATTGTCCTCTGCATTGTGACCGCTGCATCCGCCACCGCGGCATTGGCCACCTCCGGATTCAAGGCGCTGGCCGAGTTCGGGTTTATCCTCACGGTCGGAATGTTCATGATGATGTTCCACACCCTGCTGACCGTTCCCGCCCTGATGCAGCTCTGGTGGAGGTTTTCCAGGCCGCGCGCGCCGGAGACCATCACTTTCCGGCTCCTTCCCTTGTTGGCGCGAAAAACCGTCGACTTCGTAGGCCGGCACGCACGCCTCGTCGTCGCCTTTTCACTGGGAGTTTTCCTGTTGTCGTTACTGATGCTCCCGGCGATCCATCTTGGCGGCAGCTTCGCAATCGCCGGCGGCGTCGACAACCCGGCCGGTGACGCGCAGAATCGCCTTTCCGCCAGGTTCGGCATTGGGGGCAGCCCGAACGTGCTGTTGATCGCCGGCAGCCAGCAGGATGTCCTGCGCAGGGCTGAAGAGCTGACGGAAGGTCTGGAAACGTATCGGCAGCGCGGCGTCCTCAAATCCATCTTCTCCCCCACAAACCTGCTTCCCTCTGCCGCGACGCAGAGGCAGCGGGCCGCCTCGCTGGCAAGCATTGATATGGCTGCGTCCGCCCGCGCCTTGGAGGATGCGCTTCGCGAAAGCGGCTTTCAGACGGAGCCGCACAGGTCCTTTATCGAGCGGCTGCGAAAGCTGAGCCAGGATACGCAACCTGTCACCCTGGAAACGGCCGCCGAGTTCCTGCCGTCAGGGCTGCTCGACGACAGCATTCGCAGGACCGGGGACGGCCGCTACGTTGCGGCGGTCGCCTATTATGCCACCAATCCCAATGACACCCAGGCGATTCCTGACGCTGTGCTGGACTCGTGGCGGCATCAATTTGGCCCCTTCGTGGATTTCTCTTTCGAGAAGATCAATCGCGACATGCAGAGCCGGGTCCTTCACGACAGCCGCAGGGCACTGGTTTGGACGGCGGCGGCCATCGTCCTGATCGTCTATCTCAGTTTCCGGAACCTCCGCGTGTCGCTGGTGGTTTTGATGCCGATCGTATTCGCCATCATCGCAACTTTCGGGCTGTTGCGCCTGGCGGGACACCACTTCAGCTTCATGTCCATTACCGCGATTCCACTCATTATCGGCATTGGAATCGATAACAGCATTCATTTGGTCCGCCGCTACCTGGAAGATGATCGCAACAGCATTCTCGCCATCGCCAAGGCTTCGGGCGCGGCGCTGATTCAGTCCAATCTGACTACCATCGTCGGCTTTGGCGCGCTCATGTCCTCAAGTTTCGCCCCGCTCGCCGAGATGGGACTCGTGACTTCCCTGGGAGTCGCCCTGGCTTTGGCCGGAGGCCTCTGGATCGTTCCCGCCGTCATTTTTTTAGGGGAAGGTAAAAGAAACCGGAGAGCCACGGCCCAATAAGCCTTCTGCCGGGGCCGTACCGGGGCGGAAGGGATCGGTTCGGAGCAGGCCGTACCAGCATCCTGCCAACCGCTCGCTCACGAGCCTCGCAATCTCGTGTAAAAGCTTGATTCATAAGAAGTTATTACCTTCTCGGGGGTGCTCTTTGCGCGCTCCAGGGCCCATCTCACGTTCAAATTCACTTCCACTTGAGCCTCCTGCGCTCGGATTCACGAGGTTTTCATCAAATTTCATGCCTTCGCCAATGAGGCCGCTTTAGGCGACGGCCGCCAATGCGGAAGACGCCCCCGAAATCGGCTATTTCTTCCGATTCCCGCGAAATGCCGCATCATAGACCAAAGTAGTAGGCCCCTGGTGGACATTCGTGTATACTTTTCTTTGCCAAAACCCTATAATCAGGACCTCCGATGAAAGCGCCCACCCGCGACACCGCCATTGATACCGTCTCCTCTTTGTGTCCCGAGTGCGGCAAGCCGGCCCTTTCAGAAATCATCGATCGAGACGGCAAGGTCTATCAGCGGTCCCAGTGTCCGTGCCATGAATCCACCGAATCCCTGATCTTCTCCGACACGGCTTTGTACAGGAAGCTGGATGAATGGAACAAGCTGATCTTTCCGGATGCCCAGCAGTCGGCAGTATTGCCTGCCCGGGCGTGTTGTGACACTGGCAGCAACAACGAGCCAAGCCTGGCCGTCATCGACATCACGAATCGCTGCAATTTCAAATGCCCCGTGTGTTTTGCCGAGGCCAACGGCGCGGGGAACCACTATTTCCTCGATCCGGAAGTGGTTACCAGAATGCTCCAGTCGCTCCTGGACCGGCCAGTGCCGTGTCGCAGCATCCAGTTCTCCGGCGGAGAGCCCACTCTGCACCCGGAGTTTCCGAAGATCCTTCAGATAGCCCGCGATCTTGGGTTCACGCATATCCAGGTGGCCACCAACGGAAGCAAGTTCGTCGACCCCGACTACGCAAAACTCTGCGAGGATTCGGGCCTGCACACGCTTTACCTGCAGTTCGATGGCATGAGCGACGATGTTTACCTCAAATTGCGCGGCCAGCGGTTGCTGGATAAGAAGGTTGCGGCCGTCAGGAGCGTGGAAGAGACGAACATGCGGCTGGTCCTGGTGCCGACCATCATGAGCGGCGTCAACGTCGACCAACTGGGGCCCATCTTCCGGTTCGCTCTCGAGCACAGCAAGTTCGTCACCGGCATCAGCATACAGCCGGCCGCGCACGTGGGCAGGATCGATGTCGCAAATGGAGTCGCCGAGCCCTTTAACCTTGCCGCCATGGCCCGCGAGTTTGGCGAACAGACTGGGCTGACCCGCTTCCCCGGCGACTGGTTCCCCCTGAGCTCGCTATCCCTGCTCTGCCGTGCCATTGATCGCGTCCGCCAGGAAACATCGCATCCCCCCGCCAGCGACGCCCACTGTTCCATCGGCACCTTCTTCTACGTTGACGACGACAACAAGCCCTTCTGCCTGAACAGTTTCTTCGATCTCGGCCGCTTCCTCCGCAGCACGGCTGAGCTAACCCCATACGCCGAACAGGGCTTCATCGAGCGCAGGATTTCCAAGATTCGCCAATTCGGGCAGTTCTCTCAATGTCTTGATATGCGGAAGGCTCCCCCTGGACTCACCTTCCAGCGTCTGCTGCGCAGCCTGGATGCCTGGGAGGACAAGAGCGAGGGAAGATCCGAGGGCTGGACTCAGCGGAGCTTTAATGGCATCTTCGTCGCGGGAATGCACTTCATGGACGCTCACAGTTACAATCTGCGCCGCCTGAGCCGTTGTATCATCCAGTATGTCGCTACCGATGGGCAACTGATTCCTTTCTGCAGTTACAACGCCGGCGCCAGGCTCCGCGAAGCCGAGGAATTGATTCGAATCGAAAACAATGCGCCAGCATAACCGCCCAGCCGGTTGTGCGGCGGATGCAAGTGAACCGTCAATATAAGTCAACTCGCTTTGCCCGATTTAAGGGCTACCGGACTCAAGCTATGACCAAATCGCCGTTTGTTACGGCAAGGCAATTCATCTTTAGTGGGAAAGGCTTGAGGCGGGTCGCCGCTTTTCTGCTGTTTCCCGGTTTCCTGCTCTTGCCCGCAAGGTCGCAAGTCGGTTTGCCCAGGGCGGCCGTTTCGATTCCTACAGACCGGAATCTCGCGGCAAGCCTGGAGACGGCCAGGCAGTGCCAATTTCCAGGCAAGTTGATCGTGTTGCCGCCGGTGCATTTTCAGCTTGCAGGTGACGAAAGCTCCAGCGGCCTGTTCGAAGAGCAGGCGCAAGCTGTCTTGAGCCTGCCACAGGAATCCGAGGTCTGGCTGCATATCGTCGCGGAAGCCGGATCTCTTACTGGCAAGGAATCCGAGAAGCAACTCACCGACCGGGTTGAGGCCTTCCTGAAGCCGGCGCCACTCTCGGCCTCCGCTGTGCGCGGAGTTATCGTGGAAGTCAATGAGCCGCTGACGGCTCCTAATCTGGTCGAGTTTGGGTTGTTGCGCCTGGCGGTGACTGCTAAGTCCAGCAACGCCGCCCTGCGTCTGGCGTTTGTTTTCGGTCCTGGGTTTATCGGCCAGCATGGCGATATAGTGAAGCGGCTTGCCACTTATTCCGATCTGTTGGGCACGACCTACTCTCAAGGCTGGCGCGCGGATGCCGCGTGGATTGCCGAACAGGCGCTGAATAAGCCCCTTGTCCTCAAGCTGGACACGGAAACCTCCGCGGCAGCAGCTCCGTATCTTACCGCGGCGCTCGCGGCCTCCGGCTCTTCCGTTGAAATCCTATGGCCTCAACCCCCGGATGCCAAGGCAGCCGGCCAGTTGTGCGCCGTGAACGGGTTTTTGACGCATTCCATTACCGCGAACATGCTTCTGCTGGACTCCGCGTCCCTGCCGTTCACTCTCGCGGTGGATGGCGTGGAAAGCAGAGAGTCTCAGTGGTTTGGCAGCGGGCAGTCGCCGGACCTGGTGATTGTGGCGCATGTAAAGGGGAACCCCGGCCAGCCGAAGACGGTCAGGCTCCAGGGCGCTGCCGCGACACAATTTGAGGCCCAGTGGTACGACCCGGAGACCGGCTCCCGGCTTCGGGCGGGCGAACCGGCCAAGACTGAAAAGGGACTGGCGCAAACATGCGCCTGGACCAGCGAGTATGCGCTGATTTCCGTCCACAAACTGAGCGAAACCGAAACGGCGAGTTATAGCACGGTGGAAGTGAAAAGCGGAGTGAATCTCAATGTCGACGAGATCATTGCCCGCTGGCAACAGTACCGCGAAGCGCAGAATCGGAAGCTGGAAAACTATCAGTCCTCCAGTTTCATGAATCTGCACTTTGAGGGCACCTCCATGGCTTCCGCGTTCGACATCTCCATGCAGGTCAAGCAGTTTTATGACCGCGCAGGGCCGATGGAATTCGCCCAGACGCAGTTTTACGTCAACGGCGTGAAGTTCAACAACAAAAACAAGTTTCCGCTGGGCCAAATCGAGCCGGAAAAGGTTGTCACGCAACCTCTCGAATTGAAGCTCAACGAGCGTTACGAATACAAGCTCCTGGGGACGGAACAAGTCGACGGAGTCCAGTGCTATGTGGTTGGAGTTGAGCCTATAGTCCACGACGAGACTCTTTACAGCGGAAAAATCTGGATCGACGGTGTGACTTTCCGCGAGGTGAAGCAGACCCTCAGCCAGCGCGGCCTCAAGAGCAACATCGTGGTCAATGTCGAAACCCAGAATTTCCAGTTGGTTTCCGACGGCAAGGGAAATCAGTTCAACCTGCTGCGTTCGATCTCCGCTCAGCAGACGCTGAACGCCGCTGGACGCGATTTTGCGCTTCAGCGAACCGTTCAGTATTCCGAGTACGTCATCAACGCGCCGCAATTCAGCGATGCCCTTGCGGCCGAGCATAACTCTCAAGACCCGATGTACCGCGATACCGACAACGGACTGCGGGAACTGAGAAAGCACGGCAGCGAGCGCGTCCTGGAGGAAAACAGCCAGAAGCGCATCAAGGCCGCCGTGATTGGGGGGATGTACGAAGGCACATTCAACTTTCCCATTCCGATCGCGGGCCTCAGCATTGCGGATTTCGATTACCGGCACACGGGCGCGCAGCTTTCGACGTTCTTTGCCGGACCCATTCTAGCCACCGACCTCTCAAAGCAGTACAGAACCAAGTACCGTCTGGCGGCGGATTTAGCTCTCTCCGCGATTCCAGGCGAGAACCGCATCTACACCGGCAACACAGAAGACACTGGAGAAGAGCTATGGACCTGGGAACAGGATATTGGAGTGCGGGCCTCCTGGCAGGCCACCACGCATCTCAGCCTGACAGCCTCATCCTACCTGGCATATGACATCTTCCGCAGAACCAGCGACACCTCCAACCAATATGCGCTGCCGCGCAACGGCGTGGCTCTGCTTCCAGGCGTTGAAGTGAAGTTCAACGACAAAGGTTATCTGTTCACCGCGCAGGGGACCAGAGGAGAACGCATCGCCTGGAAACAGTTCGGATACACTCCGCCATCCCAGCCGCTGGAGAGCGCATACACCCTCTACAACGCCGACTTGAACAAGGATTACTACTTCAGGAAATTCACCAAGGGAGGGTTTGATCTCGGCTACTATGGCGGGGACCAACTGGATCGCTTCTCCCGTTACTTTCCCTCGTTCTTTTCCGAACCGCGCCTGCACGGCATCCCCGGCGGAACGGACTCGTTTGACGCTATCGCCATGGCAAACGGACATTTCGGCTTCAACATGATGGACGTCATCAAGGTCGAGGGGATGTACAGCTATGCGCGCGCGCGCAACCTGTCCGAGTCCAGCCAATTTCGCAAGTTCGACGGCGTGGAGACGAACTTCAATGTTGCCGGTCCCATGGGCACCTTGATACAAGGCACGGTGTCCTATGCGCTGGACGGCAACATACCAAGATACAACTCGCGCTGGGGATTTCTCATCATGATTTTCAAGCCGTTGCACTGATCGAGCTATGACTGAAATGAAGACCGCATTGGTGACAGGCGCCTCGGGGATACTGGGCGCTGCCATTGCGCATGCCTTGGGCAGCGTTGGATTCCGCGTCGCCGCGCACTATCATCGCCAGAAAGACTCCGCCGAGAAGGTGGTGGAGAGCGTGATTGCCGCTGGCGGAGAGGCGCTGGCCGTGGAGGCCGATCTATCCCGGCGTGAGAGCGTGGCGCCGATGTTCGATCGCATCGAGCAACAGTTCGGCTCCGTCGACTGCCTGGTGAACAACGCGGGGATCAGCCGCGATGTTCTGTTGGCCTTCATGTCCGAGGAGCAGTGGGACGAAGTGATCGACACTAATCTTCGTGGTGCGTATCTGTGTTCGCGGTTGGCATTGCTGGGGATGATGCGCCGCCAAAGCGGAACTATCTGCAATATCGTGTCGCCTAGCGGAGTCCGCGGCCAGGCCGGCCAGTGCAACTACGCGGCTTCCAAGGGAGGCATGATCGCCTTTACCAAGTCGCTCTCCCGCGAAGTGGGACGATTCGGTATCCGGGTGAATGCCGTCTGCCCGGGCGTGATCCCCACTCCCATGTCCGCCAAGTACATCCAGAAAGAGGGGGAACGATTGCTCTCCGAAATCCCCCTGGGGCGTTTTGGCAAGCCCGAAGAGGTCGCTTCGCTGGTGGCGTTTCTGGCGTCTCCGCAGGCAAGCTACATTACCGGACAAGTGATCGCTGTTGATGGCGGGTTGCAATAAGCCCTGCATTTGCAGGTCTTTACGTCTTTTCTCTGGATATCTTTGGATGTTCTTGGAAGGGTTGGGAGAGGGATTCGACCCTCCGCTCCGCTGGCAGGCACAACGGTTTTCAAGACAGCCGGCATCAACCGCTCACCCATCCATCCGCGGGGTGTGGGGCTGTCTTCGACTGTACGGCCAAAAGGGTATTTTCAGGCGAGGTTTGCCGGGAGCGGCCATGGGGTCGCTGATCGGCAGGCAAGGAGGATCGCGTTAACCAGCGCAGCGGCGCTCTGGGTAGGGATGCGCAACCGAAAAATCGCCAAAGCCGTTGAAATCACAGCGCATACGACGTAAAGAGTGTTACAACAGTTGTGCATGGCCAAGCGAACGAAATCCGGGACCGAGCCGCGGCCGGGACAGCCTATAGGCCTGCGCACGCTGGGTGAGTATCTGAACCTGTCTCCGGCCACCATCTCTCTGGTGCTGAACAATGCCCCCGGTGTGCGTTCGATTCCACAGGAGACCCGGGACCGGGTAACGGAGGCGGCAGCCAAATTCGACTACCGGCCCAGCTTCTATGCGCGGTCGCTTCGCAAACGGCAGACTTTTTCAGTAGGCGTGCTGGTGCCGGACCTCAACGACCACTATGTCACGCAGGTTCTGTCCGGCGTAGAGGAGTTGCTGATCGAGGAAGGCTATTTCTACCTGACCGCCAGCCATCGTCGCAAGCCGGACCTGATTGAGGAGTATCCGCGCCTGCTGATGGACCGTTGCGTGGAAGGTTTCATCCTGATCGATACCATGCTGGAGCACAGCTTGAAGCTGCCGGTCGTGGCGGTGGCCGGACATCGGAGGATCGAGGGGGTGACCAACGTGGTGCTGGATCAGCGGCGGGCGGCGGAGTTGGCGCTGCGCCACCTGGTCCAGCTGGGGCACCGCAAGATCGCCTTCATGCGCGGGGGAAGCCACAGCTCCGACGCCGATGAACGCTGGGAGTGCCAGATGACGGTGGCCCGGGAGTTGAAGCTGGACGTTCCGCCCGAGTTGACCGTGCAAATCAAGTTGCGGGAATCCACTCCCGAGATGGGGTTTGGGCCGGTCAATGAACTGGTGAACCGCGGCGCCGACTTTACCGCCCTGGTCTGCTACAACGATCTGTCTGCTTTTGGAGCGATCCGGGCTCTTATGGATCATGGCCTGCGCGTGCCGGCAGACGTTTCCGTGGTGGGCTTCGACGACGTCCAGCTCGCGGCCTACCACAACCCGAGCCTGACCACCATTCGCCAACCGCTGCAGCAGATGGGAATAGTGGCCGCGCGCATCCTGCTGCAACGGATTCGCGGGCAGGCGACCTTTCCGGATGCGGTGCCCATCCTGCCGGAACTGGTGATCCGCGAGTCAACCTGCCCGCCCGGAGCCCGGCGCGCCCGCGGAAAGCGCAGCTGAACAGATCCGCCAGAAACGGCGCCGGGCAAGTTTACGAATCGCCGAGTTGGCGATATTGGGGATCGGTGATCGACGGAGTTTGCTTCCGGACATACTTTGACACGCTTTCTGAGAATACCTGGGATCGTTGTTTGGAATGGGGATGGTGCGATGCGGAAACTGACGGTTCTGTTGTTTCTGGCGGGGATGGCTCTACTGGCGTTTGCGGCAAAAGACGTCACGGTGGAGAAGGTGACGGTGGCGCAGTTGGAGCAGGCGCTGGCCGCGGCCCACGGCAAGCCGGACGCGGATGTGGCGCAGCAGCTCTCCGGGCTGGAACTGACCGAACGGCTCAGCACGGCCAGGTTTGCGCGATTGAATGCCGATCTGTCCGGTGAGAAGGCCAGGCAGGCGCTGGTGATCCTGGCCGATTCGGCGGCATTTCTCGATCCGCCGGCGGCGGAGATTCCCGCGGACGCCGCACCGGACACAACCACGGCACGCCAGATGCTGACCGGGATCGTGAACTATGTGAATATAACCGTCCGCCAGTTGCCCAACCTTATTGCGACACGCGATACGACCGGCTTCGAGGACAGGCCGCAGGAGGATGTGCAAGGTCCAACCGGCATATCCACGCTGGCTGCCATGCCCTTGCACTCGGTGGGCAAGTCCAGCGTCGCGGTGACGTACCGCGACCGCCAGGAAGTGGTGGATGAGAAGGCATTGAAGCATGCACCGAAAATTGGGGGATTGATCACCTCAGGAGAATTCGGGCCGATTCTGAGCAGGGTGGTGGCCGATGCTATCCAGGGCAAGATTACGTGGAGCCGCTGGGAACAGGGTGTGAGCGGGAAAGAGGCGGTCTTTCACTACACGGTCCCCGATGGGAAATCGCATTACCTCGTGCAGTTCTGCTGCATTATGGACGGGTTCAACTCCGACGGGACTCCGAATATGCGCGTATTCAGCGAAAACGCCGCCTATCACGGGGAGATCGCGTTCGATCCCGCGAGTGGAGCGATTCTGCGCATCACGATGGAGGCCGAATTGCCGGCGGGTGAACTGGTCTCCAAGGCCGCCATGCTGGTCGAATACGGCCCGATGGAGATTGCGGGGAAAAGCTATGTCTGCCCCACGAAGAACGTATCCATTTTGCAGGCGCATACGGGGCAGCAGACCGGGATGATTTCCAAGGAGCATTACAAGGGCTCCGTAAAGACATATCTGAATGACGCTGCATTTGGGCAATATCGCCGCTTCGGTTCCGAGACGCGGATTCTCACCGGAGACAGCCTGGCGCCGAATATGCCGTCCGGTCCTGCCTCGGCGGATGCACCGTATACCGCTCCAGCGAGAGCGCCCACACACTGATTGAGGAAACAGCACGGGGAGCCTCAAGCGGCTCCCCGTGGTGTTTCTTGCGGTACGATCGAGTTACTTCTTGCCCTCCAGTTCATCGGCCAGAGCGCCGGCACCGTAGAGCTTGCGCAGGCCTTCGATCATGCCAGCCGAGTGCACGGCAACCGCCCGGTTCTTGGTCCCGTCATAGACAAAGTCCCCGGCCAGCGACTCGATGTTGCCGTCGAAGATGACGCCGACAAGTTCACCGTCGCGGTTCACCACCGGAGAGCCCGAGTTGCCACCGATGATGTCGCCGGTGGCGACAAAGTCAAGGGGCGTGGAGAGGTCGAGCTTGTCGCGGCCGGCCACTTCTTTGGGCGTAAGGTCGAAGGGCGGTTTGTTGCTGAAGCTGGCCGCGCGGTCGTAGAGCCCATAGAAGGTGGTGAAGGGCGGGGCAATGGTGCCGTTATAGGGGTAGCCATCCACGGAGCCATAGCTGAGGCGGAGGGTGAAGGTGGCGTCGGGATAGGCGTCCTTTCCGTAGACCAGGAAGCGGGCCTTGCCTAGCTTTTCGCCCTCCTTGGTGAGCACGCTGCCGAAAGTATCGCGGATGCGGCGGGTGGTTTCGCGGACGATCGGGTCAACACGGCGCGCGGCCACGATCATGGGATCGGTGCAGGCGGCCACGGCAGCCTCGCCGCCATCCAGTAGCGCCTTGCGGACCGCCGGGTCGGCCAGCTTGGTCCCGTCCACCAGCGCGTTGACGGTCGCGTCCACATCGCTGCCCTGCACGATGGCCTGCACGTAAGCGTCGTTCTGGCCCAGCTTTTCCTGGGCCAGCTTGAGTGCGGAGGTCATATAGAGCTTCTCTGTGGCCACGGGGATCGACGCCGGCGACAACAGTTGGAATTTGAGCGCATCGAGCCCGGCGTCGTGGAACTGCGGCAGCCGTTCGCCATCGGGCTTCTTGATCTCAGTTACGTATTGCACGATCTGGAGAGCGATGGTGAACAGCCGGCTGTCGGCGCGGCGGAAGAGCTGACCCTTGATCTCCGGTTTCAACTTTTCTTCAGTACGGGCGATGTTGTCCCAGGCTTTGCCATAGGCTTTTTTCCATTCGCGATTGGCGGCCACTTTCTGGCGGAAGTCAGCCTCGTCGGCCTGCTTTTTGGCCAGGATGGCCGGGTCGGCCAGCGCCTCGGCACGGCCAATATAGACCTTGAGGCTGTTTTGCAGACCGAAGATGAGGCTGCCCACCAGTCGCGCCTGTTCCGGACCCTGCGCGGCGAAGGCTTGGGCCGTGGCGATGCGGCGCTCGAGATATTCCGTCACTGCCGGCCCAATCACGTCGCGTTGCACCAGCAACTGCGCCACCGTGTCATCGCGCTCCGTAGAGCCGGGATGACCGGAGATGAAGATCAGCTCGCCCGGTGCGGCCCCCTTGGCGCTCCACTTCAGAAAATTATCCGTATGCAGCGGTTTTCCGTTCTCGTAGACGCGGAATAGCGCCATGTCCAGGTCGTAGCGCGGGTAAGTAAAGTTATCCGGATCGCCGCCATAGAAGGCCGCCTGCTGTTCCGGCGCGAAGACCAGGCGCACATCGGTGTAAGCCTTGTACTGGTAGAGCCAGTATTCGCCGCCCTGGTAGAAGGCGACGACGTCGGAGCGAAGGCCGGTTTTATCCTTGCTCTCCTTTTCGATGGCCGCGATCTCGGCATCGCGGGCCTTCAGCGCCTTGGCGTCGTCGGCAATGTCCTTGGCCGCGCCCTGTACCCGCGCGGTCACGTCTTCCATGCCGACCAGCACGTTCACTTCAAGATCGGGAGACTTCATCTCAGCATCCGGCGTGGCGGCATAGAAGCCGTCGCGGAGATAGTCGTGATCGGCTGTCGAGTTCTTTTGCAACTGGCCGCGCGCCACGTGGTGATTGGTGAGCAAGAGGCCGTCGGGGCTTACGAACGAGCCCGATCCGCCGTCGTTGAGCCGGACGCTCGAAAGCCGGAGGTGGTCGAGCCAGGCCTGCGTGGGTGTAAAGCCATACTTGGCCTTGAGCAGTTTCAACGGCGGGTTATCGAAGGTCCACATGCCTTCCTCGGCGTGGATCACAGGCGCCGCGGCCAACAAAAGCGCGACCGGGAGCAGTACAACGAAGCGGAGAGTACGAGTGAACATTGGGGTCCTCATGGGTTAGCGGAGTTGGCGGGGTTAGCGGAGCTGGCTTCATCGTTTCATTGCTTGATGAGCGCCTCACGGAATATGCCGCATTGCCAACTCCGCTTACACGCGCTCAGCGCGGCTAACTCCGCTTACTCCGCAGCATTACGGCAACACCAGCACTTCCACGCCGGAGGCTGCGTCTTTCTGGTGGAATACCTGCTCGGTGGCTTTCTGAAAATCCTCCGGCCTGGCGTTGGGAATGTCGGTGAAGGTTTGCGGATTGCGATCCGTCAACGGAAACCAGGAACTTTGCACCTGGACCATGATACGGTGGCCGCGGCGAAATGTGTGGAAAAGATCGGGCATGGTAAAGTCGATCTCGGTCTCCTTGCCCGGCGTTAACGGCTCCGGCTTCTCCCAATTATTTCGAAATTTTGCCCGGAACGGTTCGCCGCGCAGCAGTTGCTGATAGCCGCCCATGTGCAGCGGCGGCGCGTCCAGGATGCGCTTGTTGGGGCGCGAGGCCTCCTCCGGGTCCGGGTAGTCCTCCGGATAGACGTCGATCAGCTTGACGTCGAAATCGGAATCCGTGCCGGAGCTTGCGATCTTGAGCCTGGGCGAGATGGGGCCGGCGATGGTCACGTCCTCTTCCAGCGGTTCGGTCTGGTAGACCAGCACGTCGGGCCTGTAGCTGGCAAAGCGCTGGTCGTCCACCATATAGCGCTGGGGCACGGTGTCGGTGGTGTAGCCCACAAATGGCACGGGGTGATTAGGGTCGCTGACGTACTCGTCCACACCCTTGATTTCGGCAGGCGGATCGAAGCTAAGCTTGCCGCCGGAGTGGAAGTAGAGGGTTCTTGCTGTGGCGGCCTTGGGCGGCCAGGCGTCAAAACTCCGCCAGACGTTGGTTCCGGTCTCAAAGACCACTGCCTTGGGCTGCGCCGCTCCCCGGCCCTTGAGATAATGCTCGAAGAATGGGAACTGGATGTTGGCGCGGAAGTATTCGCCGGTTTTCGCGTTGAACTGCACATCGCCCAGATGGTTGCCGTCGCCGCGCGCCCAGCCGCCGTGGACCCACGGGCCTTCGACCAGCGTAATGGGTGTCCCGGGGTTGAATTTGCTGATGGCGTAAAAGGTGCGGTAGGGTCCACTCAGGTCCTCGGCGTCATACCATCCGCCCACCACCAGCACCGCGCAGCGCACGTTCTTCATGTGGCGCGAGAGGTCGCGCTCCTGCCAATAGGCGTCATACGTGTCGTGTTTGGCCTGGTCGTTGAAGAGCCAGTTGGAGCCTTTCAGGTAGAGCTTGTCCAGGTTGGCGATGTTTCCTGCCTGAAGATAGAACTTGTAACTGTCCGGGGTGCCGAAGTCGAATCCGACGGTGGGCTTTGGAGTCTCCGGGTTCAGGTTGGGCTTGAAAAAGGCATAGAAGCCGAAGCTGGCCGAGAGCATAAAGGCTCCGCCGTGGTAGGCGTCGTCGCCCAGAAAGAGGTCGGTCATGGGCGCCTGGGGGCTGGCCGCGGCGAGCGCGGGGTGGGAGTCGATGATCGAGGCCGATGTATAGAAGCCGGGGTAGGAGATGCCCCAGATGCCCACCTTGCCGTTGTTGTTGGCGACGTGCTTGAGCAGGAACTCGATGGTGTCGTAGGTGTCGGAGGCGTCGTCCACATCGTTGGGGGACTTCTTCTCGTCGATGTGCGGGCGCATCTCGGCGAAATCGCCCTCGCTCATCCAGCGTCCGCGCACATCCTGGTAAACGAAGATATAGCCGCTTTTTTCAAACTCATCCGAGGGTCCCAGGCGCTTCGGATACTGGTCCTCGCCGTAGGGGCCGACGCTGTACGGGGTGCGGTCCATCAGGAACGGGTAAGGGCCGACGGCGGCGTCTTTGGGCACGTAGACCGCGGTAAACAGCCGTTTGCCGTCGCGCATGGGGATGCGGAACTCGAACTTGGTGTAGTGGGCGCGGACGTAGTCCTCTTTGGGAGCCTCGGGAGCCGGCTGCTGGGCGCGGGCGACGATGAGTGCAAGGACAAGAACGGCCAGAATGGCGAATGGAAGGCGTCGCGGATGGGTCATGAGGTCGAAGAATCTCCTAGGCAACCAGAGTACCGCAGGGAGGGGCCGATCGAGCAGAGCCGGCTGTTCAGGTCGCGGGTCAGTTTCCGGTTTGCCGGTCATACCCTGGAACTAAGCCCTTGGAGAACTATCGCGCGGCATTGCCAGGATCCATTAGCGCGCCCGTGAAAAGCAGTGCGTTCGTGGTGGTCTCACGCACGAAGAACAGGAAGGGTCTATCGATCAAGACGTGGAACGTATCCCGGGCCTCCAAGATACCAAACGTTGCCGCACCAATCAGCGTCTCCGCATCCGCGTGAATTCCGTACTCGTCGGCGCCGAAGTCAATAGTTTGTGCGAGATCAGTGACTCTTAACTTTGCCGCCGGGAGCATCCCCTGCGAAAAATCGCGAGGATTGCGAAAACTCTCCGTCCTGGAGACTCCATCAAGATCCTGAAAGATGCCGCCGATCCCCATGGCTTTCAACGGGCTCTCGAGATGGGCAGATGTTTTTGTCTCGAACTCTGGAAGTGTGACCGAACCATAGCGTGACGTGCTCATGCCGTCCAACGCGTCAGGATGAGAGACGAGGAATTGCTCCAGTTCCTGGATTTTCATGCCAGGCGCGGGCAGGACGGCAATCATCAGCACACGCCCGCAGGGAAGCGCGACTGCTTCGAGCTTTTCATTCTTCAGATGGGGCAGCTTCCTGAGTTCGCTATCGATCCTCAGCACTGTTCTCGTTTGTCCCGATTCCAGTCGAAACTCTCCCGGCGTCGGCCGGCTTTCCATGAAGAGCTCCCCCCAGGTCTGCCGCATGTGCAAGCCTGAGCTGAACCATACCTGGTCGAGCGGCGATACGTGGGGGAGTTGGCCTACCTTTTCGCGGCTTCCCTGCAGATCGGCCGCCGAAGGATTCTTGTCACCCGTATTGACCAACTGAAGACCGAAATCCTTGGGGGCGCTTTCTACGAATCGCGAATCCAACAGCGGCAGACCGGTCTTGGGCGATCGATACAGCAGGCGGTTTTCAATCCAAAGTGTTTCAGGTTCGACCTGATCGGGGATGCCCCGCCATCTTGGCGTCTGCCGCGGCTTGTCATCTATCGCCGCGGGCATCATCCGGCTTTGAATGCGAATATCGGGGTATTCTCCCCATCCAAATACCTGGTCGAATTCCCTTCGGGTTTCCGGACTCTCGATGTGGGTCTGGATTGCACCGAGCAGAATCGTGAGGGAGAGCGGAGCCGCAACGAGGTTCCTGTCTGGCGCCTCAGAGTGGGCCTGCTGGAGCAGGCGTGTTCCAAACCTGTCATTTGCCTGGAGCAACACCCGCAATCCGTCTCCGGGTTTCTCCTGAGTAGCGGCAGTAGAGATGAAGATCGAGAACACGACCAGAACGGGGGCGAGGCTCAAAAGGGATTTCGGTGGCATCAAGACATGATAAGCCATTTTCGGTCTCGGTCGTTTTCAGTATGGAGGGGCGAACGCCGGGACCGACAAGTTTTGGATCTCATCCGGGGTGACCCGCTGAAGGCACGGGCCAATGTAGAGTTCCTGGCCGTATGGCCGCCGACTCAGAAGCCGCATCACTACTGGTGTTTGAGAAGCTCTTGTGAATACGCTCCTGGCGGCCGGACGACCACAAAAAACTCCCGGGCCGATGGATCCATCGGCCCAGGAGTTGAAAAAGGAACCCATACTCAAGCGCGCAGATTCCCGCGCCTCACAGGTCGAAGTACAGGAAGAACTCGTAAGGCACGGGCCGCAGGTTGACCGGCGCCAGTTCGCGTTCCCGCTTGTAGGAGATCCACGTCTCGATCAAATCCTTGGTGAAGACGCCGCCTTTGAGGAGGAAAGCATGATCCTTCTCCAGCGCGGTCAGAACCTCGCCCAGCGAGCCCGGCGTGCTCTTGATCTTGGCGGCTTCCTCCGGCTCCAACTCGTACAGATCCTTTTCCAGCGGCTCGCCCGGATCGATCTTGTTCTGGATTCCGTCCAGGCCGGCCATCAGCAGAGCGGAGAAGCAGAGGTAGGGGTTGGCCGAGGGATCGGGGCAGCGGAACTCGAGGCGCTTGCCCTTGGGACTCGTCGAGTAGACAGGAATGCGCACCGCGGCCGAGCGATTGCGCTGCGAAAACGCCAGGTTGACGGGCGCTTCGTATCCCGGCACCAACCGGCGATAGGAGTTGGTCGTCGGAGCGCACAGCGCCAGCAGCGCCGGAGCGTGCTTGAGCAAGCCGCCGATGTACCACAAAGCCGTCTGGCTGAGCAGGCTGTATCCTTTCTTATCGTAAAAGAGGTTGGTATCGCCCTTCCACAGGCTCTGGTGCACGTGCATGCCGGAGCCGTTGTCGCCAAAGAGCGGCTTGGGCATGAAGGTGGCCACCTTGCCGTGCTTCCTCACCGTGTTGCGGAGGATGTATTTGTAATACATCACATTATCCGCCATCTTTTTAATGGGAGAGAAGCGCATATCGATTTCACCCTGGCCGGCGGTTCCCACTTCGTGATGGTGTACTTCGATGGGGATGCCGACTTTTATCATATTCAGGATGATTTCGGAGCGCAGATCCTGCTGCTGATCGGATGGCGGCACCGGGAAGTAACCCTCTTTGTGGCGCAGCTTGTATCCCAGGTTGGGCTTTTCATCCTGGCCGGTGTTCCATATGCCTTCGTCGGAGTCAATGCGATAGTAGCCGGTAAAGGCGTTTTGGTCGTACTGAACATTGTCAAAAATGTAGAACTCCAGTTCCGGGCCCCAGTAGCTGGTATCGGCGATGCCGGTGCTCTTCAGGTACGCTTCCGCCTTGGCCACGATGTAGCGCGGATCGCGGCTATACGGCTTCCCCGAAACCGGGTCTTTCACATCGCAGATGATGCTTAGCGTGGGAATCTCCAGACAGGGGTCCAGATAGGCTGTCTCCGGGTCCGGAAAGAGCAGCATATCGCTTTCGTTGATCTGCTGAAAGCCGCGGATGCTGGAGCCGTCGAAGCCTATACCCTCGGCGAAGAGATCTTCGTTCAGCTCATTGACCGGGATTGAGAAATGCTGCCACATACCAGGCAGATCGATGAACCTCAGGTCCACGATCTTTGCTCCTGTGTCCTTGGCCAGCTTGATAACATCGGTTGCACTCTTGGGCATTGTCCAATCTCCTTGATGATTTGCCTCCCGGTTGGCTACGTACGGGCTACGGAGCGATGCACGAACAACGCAATATGAACGAGAGGATAACTGATTATTTCCTTCTCCGTATAAGGAACCCATAAAGATTTCTCATTGCCCTGTTGAAAATGAGGGCGTTTACCGGCGAAAAGCGGAGCGATTCCGGGCGATTCTGGACTCGGCTGCGACATAATGAGCGTTTCCAATCGTTTATCCGATACTCAATGCGGAGACGCTATAATTTGGATGAATGCCCCAAGACCTTTATCTGCATCCCAAAAGGAGATCCATGTCCACTGAATACCGCAATTTTCTAGCTCTATCCTATGAGGAGCTGGAAGAGCTCAACCTGCAAGCCAAGGCTGATCGCACCAACCGCGTTGCGGCTGGCGCGATTCGCGATAAGCGGTTGAAGTACCTGACCGACGAGAAGCGGATCAAGGCCGTGACCGTGCTGTTCAGCGACCTAGAGGGCCGCCTACACCTGCTTGACTTCGACAAGAAGTTCATTCTCGGGGCCCACGAGAACCTCACCTTCGACGGCTCTTCGATCCGCGGCTTCACCGCGCAGAAGGAAAGCGATCTGCGCCTGGGCATCGACTGGGGCGCCTTCTACTGGGTGCCGGCCGACGTCTTCGCCAACGGCAAGGTGCTGGTCTTCGGCAACGTCATCGACAAGGACGGAACCCCTTACTCCGGCGACCTGCGCGGCGTGCTGAAGGGCTATGCCGAAGAGCAGTTCAAGGAGCACGGCTACACCCTCAACGCGGCTAGCGAGATCGAGGGCTTCCTCTTCGCCGGCAAAGACGCCGAGCAACGCTACCACGAGACCGGCAAGTTCGAGTTCATCTCCTCCGGCGGCTACTTCCACTCGCTGCCGCTTGACCCGCTGCGCCAGTTCATCGACACCTCGGCCGAGGTACAGCGCGCCATGGGCTTCCAGAACGAGAAGGACCACCCCGAGGTTGCGCCCAGCCAGTTCGAGATCAACTACGGCTACTCAGAGGTGGTGAGCGCGGCAGACCAGATTCAGCTCTACAAGCTACTCACCCGCCAGATCGCGAACAACATGGGCTTCACGGCCTGCTACCTGCCCAAGCCCATCGTCGGCGTCAACGGGAGCGGCATGCACACCAACGTCTCAGTTTCCAAGGGTAAGACCAACCTGTTCTGGGACGAAAAGGGCGAGGAACAACTCTCGAGCTTTGGCTGGAACTTCCTGGACCGCATCCTGACCCATGCCCTGGACCTTTGTCTCGTGTTCAACTCTAGCGTGAACGCCTACCGGCGGCTGGACCCGCACTTCGAGGCCCCCAACCAGATTCGCGCCTCGGCCGTCGATCGTGGTGCCATGGTTCGCGTGCCGATCGGCAACCACCGCTCCATGCGCACCGAAGTGCGCGCGGTAGCCCCGGATGCCAATCCCTACCTGTCGCTCTACGGCATCTTCAAGACCGGCCTGGACGGGGAGATATCCAAGGCGAAAGGCCTGCGCGCCGGTGGCCGCTATCTGCCGGACAACATCCAGAAGGCCATCGAGGACTTCAAGTCTTCGGCCTGGATCAGGAAGATCCTGGGTGAAGACGTGCAGGGCCGCTATGTGGAACTGAAAGAGGCTGCCGCCAACCGCAGCCCGCGCGAACTGGGCACCATCGTCAAGGGTTCCGAGGTACAGTTCCACCACGCGGTCTACAACCAGTCGCTTTGGAATTTGTTCTAGAGCGAAAACTTTGAAACTCCAGTTTCGAGGCAAATGCAAAACAAGGGCGGCGTGGCCAGAGTGGTCGCGCCGCCTTTGTATCGTTGAGCAACGGGAATACAACGCCACTGGGACCCATCAAGACTGACGCCGACCACGGGACCGCCCTGCGCGAAATTGTAACTAACTCAACTGCACCTCAATCTTCACTACCGAAGCAGGCGGGAAGGTGAAGCTGAGCGAACTGGAGTGAAGGCCGACCTCGGCGGCGCGGGTCTTCACTTGGTCCGGCTGGTCGAGAGTGTTGTGGGCGTGGATGTCGCTTCCGGCCACGACCCAGGCTTTGGCGCTGGCCGCTTTCGCGCCGCGCAGGACGATTTCAGTCTCGCGCGGCTGGCTTACGTCGGGGTTGACCGCGGTGAGGGTCAGCGTCTTGCCCTTCAGCGAGGCCGATCCCTTCAGGCCCCAGAAACTGGCCGGCTTACCGTCGCGGTCATAGCGGACCTCGGGCGCCGAAAACTCGGCGCGCACGGCCGTCCCGCCCTGGTGCGCCGCATACAACTCGAACACGTTGAAGACCGGCGTGGTGGCGAACTTGTCGCCATGGGTGAGGAAGAGCGAGTTGAGGCAGTTGACCAGTTGAGCGCAGGCGGCCATGCCCACCTTGTCGGCGTTCCGGTTGAAGATATCGAGCGTGAGGCCGGTCATTACGGCGTCGCGAATGGTGATCATCTGGCCAAGCAACTGCTCCGGCGCATTCTCCGTGCCGGGGCGGTACCAGGGACCGTACTCGTCTACAACCAACTTGACCTTGTGCTCCAGGTCGAATTCGCCGAGCGCGGTCCAGTGATCCAGAATGACGTTCTCGATGCGGCCGGACTCCTTGCACAGCTCATACCAGTCGATGGGGTCGAATTTGAGCGCGTCACCCTTGCCGGCGTCCCAGTCTTGGGTCTTGCCGCGGGAGAGATTCCACGCATAGTGATGGACGCTCAATCCCCACACGCCGTGCATGTCCTGGCCGGGTTGGCCGTGACAGAGCTTGTTGAAGAAACCGCGGGTCCAGGCCTGTTCGCCGCTGTTGGGTCCGGAGGCCACAAAACGCAGATTCACGCCATAGCTGGGAACCCAGGTGGTGTAACGCTTGAACTCGATGGCGTAGTCCTCTGGGTCGAAGTTGCCGCCGCAGCCCCAGCTCTCGTTGCCCACGCCCCAGTAGCGCACGTTATAGGGGTCGGGAGAGCCGACAGCCTCGCGGGTCTCGGCCAGCGTGGTCGAGCCGCGCGGCGAGTTGCAGTACTCCACCCAGCGGTCGAACTCCAGCGGCGTCAGGCTGCGCACATTGGCGGCGATGTAGGGCTCGGCGCCGGAGAGCTTGCAGAAGCGAACAAAGTCGTCGGTGCCGAACTCGTTCGGCTCGTAGACCTGCGGGATCTTCCGCTTCCTCTGCTCCTCGGTGAAGGCGTCGGTCCAGAAGTTGGTGCGGCGGGGACGTTTGTCTTTGGGGCCGATGCCGTCGCGCCAGTCGTAGCTGTCGGCAAAGCAGCCGCCCGGCCAGCGCACCACAGGAGCCTTGATGGCGCGCATCTTTTCGATCAGAGCCGAGCGCAGGCCCTGCTGGTTGGGGATCTTCGAGCCCTCACCCACATAAATGCCGTCGTAGATCACCGCGCCCAGGTGCTCGGTGAAGTGCCCGTAGATTTCGGGCGCGATGGTAGCGATGGGTTCATCCACCAGGACCTCGATGTGGCTGCCTGCCTGCTGGGCCAATGCCCCGCGCCGGCCAATAACCAGCGCCGCCGCCGTGGATGCCGCGGCTGCTTTCAGGAAATACCGGCGTTCCATGTGTTCGCTCCTTGGTGATGGATGAATCTTTGTCCTACCTGAAATTTGTATTCGAGCCGGCCGGTTGATTGGCCTCAATCGGCCTTGAGCACCTCGGCCGCAATCTTTCGCAACTCCGGCAGCACACGTCCCAGCGCTACCGGCGCCGCGTCGCGCCGGCCCAGCGCGAAATACAGATCGCGATAGAGCCGGTAGAGCTGTTCGTAGACGGTTGCGGCCTTGGGGTCGGGCTCGACGGTGCGCAGCGGCAGGCAAACTGCGTTCTGCGCTTCTTCGATGGTTTTGTAAGCTCCGGCGGCCAGTAGCGCGATGATTCCGGAGCCGAGGCTGGTGGGAATCCCCGCCGGCACCAACACCGGCTTCGAGAGCACGTTGGCGTAGACCTGGTTGAGCACTTCACTCTTTTGCGGAATGCCGCCGGCGTTGATGACGCGATCCACGCGGACGCCATATTCGGCCATGCGCTCCAGGATGATGCGAGTGTGGAAGGCTGTGCCCTCGATGGCCGCGAAGAGCTCATCCTGCGCGGTGTGCACCAGGTTCCAGCCCAGCGTGACGCCGCCCAGCTCGGGATTGACGAGCACCGTGCGGTCGCCGTTGTCCCAACTGAGGCGGAGCAGGCCGGTCTGGCCGGCTTTATAGGCGTCCAGACCCTCGGACAACGCGGCCACGGTGGTCTGGGCGCGGCGTGCGATGCCGTCAAAGATGTCTCCCACGGCCGAGAGCCCGGCTTCGATGCCGGTATACGCGGGATGAACGCTGCCCGGCACCACGCCGCAGACGCCTGGAACCAGCTGCGCCTCGCGGGCAATGGCGATGATGCAGGTGGAGGTTCCCACCACGTTGACCACGTCGCCCTCGCGGATGTTGGAGCCGATGGCGTCCCAATGGGCGTCGAATGCTCCCACGGGGATGGGAATACCGGCGCGCAGGCCGAGCTTCTCAGCCCATTCCGCCGAGAGATGGCCGGCCAGATGGTCGCTGGTCAGGTACTCGCCGCCCATTTTGGCGCGCACGCCGGCGAAGAGCGGGTCCACGGCCACCAGAAACTCCTCCGGCGGCAGCCCGCCCCACTTGGGGTTCCACATCCACTTGTGGCCCATGGCGCAGACGCTGCGCTTGAGATCGGCGACGCTCCTGATGCCGCTCAGCGTAGCCGCCACCATGTCGCAATGTTCGAGGGCGGTGACAAAACTGGCGCGCTTTTCGGCGTTGTGGCGCAGCCAGTGCAGCAGCTTGGCGAAGCCCCACTCGTGGGAGTAGACGCCGCCGCACCAATCGATGGCTTCCAGGCCCAGTTCATGCGCTTTGGTTGTAATCTCTTCGGCCTCGGCGTGGGCGCGATGATCGCACCAAAGGTAATACTCGTCCAGCGGCTCAAGGCCCTCGCCCACGGGAATCACGCTGGAGCCGGTGGTGTCCAGTGCAATGGCCGCGACAGCGCCGCCATCGACGCCTGTGCTGCGTAGCGCGTCGCGGGTGGCGGCGGCCAGGGCCGTCATCTGGTCAGTGTGGGATTGGGTGGCAAAATTCGGGTCCTCGCGGCGGCGGTGCAGCGGGTAAGAGGCCGATGCGGTTCCAATCGGTCCCTTCTGGCTGTCGACAAGAGTGACGCGGACGCTGAGAGTGCCAAAGTCAACCCCGGCAACGATGGTCATAGAAGAAATACTCCTAAGTAAACGCTTTCCAACACGCAGACCAGAGTACACCATTCCTCAGCCGCGTGTCCGAAAAACCATCATCGATCCTTGGTTATTGTGGCAGCCGCCCGTTATTTTTTCGCGCCTGGCAGCATGGCTTTGAGCCTATCCATCAGGCTTGGCCTGGCTGCCGGGGCGGCGGTGGAGGGTTTGGCCGGGACCGGAGGCGAAGACGCTGGCTTGGGTGCGGATTCCGCAGCCGGTGGCGCGCCCTGCGGCTTGGCTTCTCCCGTCGCGGCTTTGGATCCCGCTGCAGCCGCCGGCGCCGGACCATCTATCAACTTGGCAGCAGAGAGATTTGGCGGCGCTCCGTCGCTCGAATTCTTCACCAGGATGGAGATGCGCCGATTGGAGGGGTCGAACGGATTGTCTTTCACTCGTAGAAGCTGGTCGGCGTAGCCGCGCACCTGCGTCACCTGGTCAGAGCGCACGCCGTCCTGCTGCAGCAGCCGCCGCGCGGAGTTGGCGCGGTCGGCCGAGAGCTCCCAGTTGCTGTAATTGGCGTCGGTCGAGTATTGCGTGGCGTCGGTATGGCCCTCGATCAACAGGGCATTGGGGAGGGTTTTCAACTCCGCCGCCAACAGCCCCAGCAGTTCCTGCCCGCTTTCGCTCAACCGCGCGCTGCCGCTCTGGTAGAAAGTTCCATTCTTGTCTTCCAGCAGCTCAACGCGCAGCCCCTCGGCCGTGATCGTGATCTCGATCTGCTTGGAGAGCTTCTCCAGTTCCTTCTTTGCCTTGATCTCCTCTTCCAGCTTTTCTTTCAGCTTCTGCATGTTGTCGTTAACTTTGGTGGTCACGGCCACGCCGTTCCCGGACATGGTGGTGCCGAGCAGGTTGGCGGTCCCCTTGGGGTCCTTGAAGTAACCGGCCACGGCCTTCTTGACCGCCTCGCTGGTGTTCATGAGCCACAGCACGATGAACAACGCCATCATGGCGGTCACAAAGTCTGCATACGCCACCTTCCACGCTCCGCCGTGGTGGCCGCCGTGGCCGCTTTTCTTCTTAATGATGATCGGTTGAGTCTTTGCCGCCATGGCCGCATTCTCCTAGGCCGCAACAGCCGGCGCAGCCGGCTCTTCCGTCGCGGCCACTCCTCTGTTCTTGCAGTGCTTCTCCATCTGGTCGAAGGTGGGCCGCACATGCGCGGGAATCGCCCGCCGCGCTATTTCGATGGCAATAATCGGCGCCGAGCCTTTTAGAAACGAAAGCAACAGCACGCGCAGCACGTGCAGATAACTGTTGTGCTCGTCGGCGCTCTTGGCCATGTTCGAGCTCAACGGGCCGGCCACGCCATAGCACAACAGGATGCCCAGGAAGGTGCCCACCAGCGCGGCCGCCACCTTGTGGCCGATCTCCTCCGGCGGGCCGCCCAGCGCGCCCATGGTGATCACCACGCCTAGCACCGCGGCCACAATGCCCAGCCCCGGCAGCGCGTCCGCCACCGTTGATAGCGCGCTCACTGGCTGCGATGCTTCGTGGTGGCTTACCTCCATGTCCAGCTCCATCATCTGGTCCATGTCGAACGGATCCACGCCTCCGGTGATGGCCATGCGCAGCGTGTCGCACACAAAGTCGCGCGCATGATGGTCGTTGAGGAAATCCGGATAGTCCTTGAAGATGGAGCTCGTGTCCGGCTGCTCCACGTCCATCTCCACACTCAGCAGACCCTCTTTTCGCACCTTGTTCAGAAACTGATACATCATTTTGAGCGTGTTCAGGTAGCGCTGCTGGCTGAATTTCGACCCGCCGATGACCTCCTTGAGCCCGATGACAATCTCCTTGAGAATGTGCGCCGGATTAGCCGTCAGCAGTGTGCCCGTGGCCGCGCCGGCAATGATCAGCAGTTCGGCCGGCTGGAGGAGCACCAGGATTTGGCCTTTCTCCATGAGAAAGCCGCCGATCACCGATGCAAAGACCAAGAGAATGCCTATGATGGCAAACATGGCTGCCCCCCTGGCGCGAACGTGATGTGGTTACCGCCAGCATGGATGCTCGATACCATGGCTTCCTGCGCCCGTTCAAGAAGTTGCGCCAACGATTCGGCCGGGGCCGCCTGAGCCGCGCCGATGCTCACGGTGAGCGATACCCGGTCGCCCCACCAGTGGAAGTCGGCCGTTCTGGCCAGGCCGGCCAGCACCTCCGCATGTGCGGCGAGCATCTCTGGCGTGAGCTCATGCGATATCACCAGAAACTCATCCTCTCCCCAGCGTCCAAGTTCCTCGCCCGGCCGCAGTTTACTGGCCAGCGCGTGTACTGCCCTTTCCAGCATTGCCTCGCAGGCCCTTGCTCCATGGGTCTTGCGCAGTTCGTGCGCCTGGTCGACGGTAATCCATAGAACGCCGAATGGCAGACGTCCTCGCACGAAGTCGTCAAACTCCGCCTCAAGCCTGTCCTCGAGCTCCGCTTGGCTAGTCTCCACACCCTCGTTCTCGCCACATTGCCCGTGCGGCAGCTCATCCACCCGCTCCGCGGGATGAAAGACGGCCGCCGCGCCGATGCGCTCGCCCAGCCCATCGCGAAGCACTAGAACCCGTACCATCGCCGCCACGTCATGGCCCAGCCGATGGTTCACGTGAACCAGCGACCCGCGGCCCGGCTGTGCCTCCGCATCTGTCTGACTCGACCACTGCTGAGCGCCGCCCACAATGAGTGCATCCAGCGTGTCGCGGACAGGCCGCCCCAATAGTTCCGCGCCCGCGTGCCCGGTAATCGCCTCGGCAGCCCGGTTCCAGAACACCACCCGGCCCTCCAGGCCGGCCAATGCAATGCCCTCAGGGAGACTGTCCAGCGCGGCTTCAAGCAACTCGGCGCGATCTGTCATCCATGGCTCTCCATCCACTACATCGGCACATGACAGACCAACTTCATCGCCTTCCGGCGCTGAGAGAAGATTGGAATTTGCTAATGGAAACAAGGGTCGGCGATGGGCACTAGACGTATCGATAACCCCAACGTTTACACTGTGTCTGACCGGCGCCGTTTGCGAGATGCCGTCGGTGAACAGCAACACCAGCAACTGGTCCGGCGTCAATTGCCGCTCAGTGAGCAGCTTCAGGACATCCTGGTCGCTGAAAATGTCCAGCCAGCGCTAGAGCACATGGGTGTGGAGAGAATGCCGCGCACCTTTGCCACAGGGGTTTACAGGGTCTACACTTCCGCGCACGATTTTTCGTGACCGTTCGGGTCAACAGGCTGTAATCTCGTTTGTAGGAAAATCAACTGAGGGTAACGGTTCTCTGTTTCGAACCGGTAAGAAAGGAATTCGAGTCAAACCGCGGTGTCGCATATGCAGACAATTCCAAGATTTTGCGTCGTTGTGCCGATAGTGCCGCAAGAGGCACAAAAAGATGCCTACGCTTAAACCGCCGTTTCCGGTTTTGCCGGAGAGGAGGATTGAGCCGGCGGCAAATTGTTTCATCGGGGCATGAGGCAGATGAGGCGCACACCATGAACAAGATCATTCTGGCCGATTCGCAGGCAATTTTTCGGGCTGGCACCGCCAAGGTGCTGGCCATGGACGAAGATTTGCGCATCATTGCTCAATGCACGGATTTGGATCGCATGTACCATGCCGTGACGACTTTTCCCGGGTCCATCGTCTTGTTTGCCACTTCGATACGTCCGGATCTGACCCGGTTGCGGCTTCTACTGGAAACCGCGTGCAGCCGCGGTATCGTGATTGCAGAGAACAACGAGTCTGCGAGTACTTACCTGCAACAGGGCTTTCGAGGCGTGGTCTTTCGCAACGTCACCGGGCCGGCCCTGGTGGAATGCGTGCGCCACGTCGCCGCCGGCAATACATGGGTGCCCCCTCAGCTCATGCAGACCGACTCGCTGGAGGACGATATGGTGGGAATGCGGGTCCGCGACCGGCTTACTCCCAAGGAGATGCGCATTGTGGCCCTCATCGTCCAAGGCTGCAAGAACCGCGAGATCGCCATCCGTCTCAAGACCACCGAACAGGTGATCAAGAACTATCTTCGGTCGATCTACGACAAGACCGGGGTTAGCGACCGCTTAGAACTGGCGCTGTTCACCATTCACCATCGGGTGCTGGCGCAGGCCGCCTCCGAGATGGGCAGCAGACTCGAATCCGAGGAACAGGCAGCGCCCACGGCCGCGGCGTAAAGACCAACTGTGTGCCTCCGGCACCGGTAAACGCATCAATGAAGCCCGCGCGAGCGATCAGCGAGCGTCTGCCGCACGCAGTGCCTCTGCCACGCTCTTGGCCTGGGTGAACAAGGTCAAATAATCCGGGCCGCCGGCCTTCGAGTCGGTGCCGGACATGTTGAAGCCGCCGAACGGGTGCGCTCCCACCATGGCGCCCGTGCATTTGCGGTTGATGTACAGGTTGCCAACATGGAACTCGCGGCGGGCGTGGCCGATGCGAGCGCGATCAGCGGTGTAGATAGAGCCGGTGAGGCCGTATTCGGTGTTGTTGGCTACCTGAAGACCCTGCTCGAAATTTTCTACTTCGATGAGGGCGAGCACGGGGCCGAAGATCTCTTCCTGGGCGAGCGCGGCGTTGGGGGCAATGCCGGCAAAGACCGTAGGCTCTAGGAAATAGCCGCCTTCCGGGGTTTCAAGAGCATGGCCGCCGGCGATCAGGCGGCCCTCCTGCTTGCCAGTCTCAATGCAGGCCAGCATGGAGTCGAGGGCGGCTTTGTTGATGACCGGGCCGAGGTCGTGGTTGGCGGCCGGATCGCCCACGGTAAGCCGCGCCACGCGCTCGCGGAGTCGCTCGGCAAATACCTCATAAATCGGGGCTTCGACGATGGCGCGGGAACAGGCGGAACACTTCTGCCCGCTGAATCCGAAGGCCGAGGCGACCACGCCCTCGACGGCCGCGTCAAGATCGGCGTCGGCGCAGACGAGGATGGAGTCTTTTCCGCCCATTTCGAGGATGGTCCGCTTGATCCAAATCTGGCCGGGACGGACTTTGGCGGCGCGCTCATGAATCTCCAGGCCCACGGCTTTGGAGCCGGTGAAGGCGATGAAGCGGGTCTTGGGATGCTCCACGACGGCGTTGCCGAAGGTCGAACCGGAGCCGGGGCAGAAGTTCACAACTCCGCCTGGAAGTCCGGCTTCCTCAAGGACCTCGACGAATTTGGCGGCGATGGTGGGGGCGTCGCTGGAGGGCTTTAGAATCACCGTGTTGCCGGTGACGATAGAGGCCGCGGTCATGCCCGCCATGATGGCGAAGGGGAAGTTCCAAGGGGAGATGACCGCGCCCACGCCGAGAGGGATGTAGAGGAGTTCATCGCGCTCGCCGGGGTACTGGATGGGCGTAACAGCGGCGGCCAGGCGAGGGGCCTCGCGGGCGTAAAACTCAAGGAAATCAATGGTTTCGCCCACGTCTGCGCCGGCCTCGGCCCAGTTCTTGCCCACCTCGGAGGTGAGCCAGGCGCAAAACTCGAACTTGCGGGCGCGGATGATCTCCGCCGCGTTGAGGAGGAGGGAAACGCGCTGCTCCATCGAGACTCTACTCCAAAACTCAAAAGCGCGGAGCGCCGCAGCCATGGCCTCCTGGGCGTGTTCAGCGCCGGCTTTCTGGTGCACACCGACGATTTGGGCGGGGCTGGCGGGGTTGAGAGAGCAGATTTTGCCCTCGGTTTTGAGGCGGCGGCCGCCGATGATGAGATCGTATTCGCGGCCTAACTGGCTGGAGACCAAGTCCAATGCAGCCTGCATCTTGCGGGCGTTTTCAGGGGCCTTGAAGTCGATAAACGGCTCATTCACAAAGCCGCCTTGGGGCGAGCGAGACTGAATCCGGGTAAGAGGGGAAGCGGTAGTCATAACTGAAATAGTGTAGACCAAGCAGGGATCAGGGAATAGCCACCCCAGCGACGCACCCAGTGGAGCACCCGGCTCCTTTTCCAATGTCCCGGTCTTACCCTTCGCCGCCTTCTCAAACTGTTGGGATTGCCGCCAGTGTACAGCTCTATGGCAGCCGGGCGCAGTTCCCCCAAACGCACAACGGCCACCCCGAAGGGTGGCCGCTGCCGTCTAGCTTGCTGAGTAAGCCTTACCGCTCGCTCTTGCGCAAGTTGATCAGGTCGCCAAGAGTCGTGGTGGAGCTGGAGACGGGCTGCTTGTGGCTTTCCTTCTTGTAGCTCTCCACCTGTGCGCGGCTGGCCTCGCGGCCCACTGCGCGCAGGCTCAAGCCCACCTTCTTCTCTTCCACGTTGATCTTGATGATCTTGAAGTCGTGCTCCAGGCCGGTTTCGAGCTTGGACGCGCTGCCCGGCTCGTCGCCGGCCTCGGAGATGTGGCACAAACCCTCCACGCCCTCCGCGATCTCGACAAAAGCGCCGAACTGCGCCGTCCGCAGCACCTTGCCGTGGACCACGTCGCCGACTTTGTGCGCGGCAAAGAAGCTCTCCCACACGCCGGGCTGCAACTGCTTGATGCCCAGCGAGAGGCGACGGTTCTGCGGCTCAACGCCCAGCACCACGGCCTTTACCTTCTCGCCCTTCTTCACCACCTCAGAGGGATGCTTGACGCGCTTGGTCCAGCTCAGGTTGGAGACGTGAACGAGGCCGTCGATGCCGTCCTCGATTTCAATGAAGGCGCCAAAATCGGTCAGGTTGCGGACGCGTCCCTCGACCACCGTCCCGGCCGGATAGCGCTCAGTCAGGTTCTCCCAGGGATTGTCGAGCAACTGCTTCATGCCCAGCGAGATGCGGCGGTCGGCCGGATTCACGCTCAGGACCACCGTATCGACCTCGTCGGCTGGCTTGACCAGCTTCGACGGATGCTTGAGGCGCTTGGACCAGGTCATCTCCGAGAGGTGAACCAGGCCCTCAATGCCTTGCTCCAGCTCCACAAAGGCGCCGTAGTCGGTGACGGAAAGAATCCGTCCATGCACACGCGCGCCCACCGGGTAGCGCTCCGATGCGTCCAGCCACGGGTCCGGCGTCAACTGCTTGAATCCCAGCGAAACCCGCTGCTTGTCCTTGTCGAACTTGAGCACCTTCACCTGGATCTCGTCGCCCACGTTGACGAGATCGCGGGGGTGCGTCAGTCGACCCCAGCTCATGTCGGTAATGTGCAGCAGGCCGTCGATCCCGCCCAGGTCAACAAACGCGCCGTAGTCGGTCAGGTTCTTCACCGTGCCGGTCAACACCGCGCCCTCGCCCAAGTGCTCCAGCGTGGCGGAGCGCTTGGCGTTCTGCTCTTCTTCCAGAATTTCCTTGCGGCTGACCACCACGTTGCCGCGCTTCTTGTTCAGCTTGATGACCCGGACTTCAATCTGCTGGCCGAGATAGCCGTCCAGGTTGCGGACGGGGCGAATCTCAAGCTGCGAGCCGGGCAAAAACGCCTTGATCCCGATGTCCACGGTCAATCCGCCCTTGACGCGGCTGACCACCGTGCCCATCATCGGGCGCTTGTCGCTGGCGGCCTTCTCGATCGTGTCCCACACGCGCAGCCGCTGCGCCCGCTCGTAGTTCACCAGGTAGCCGCCTTCCGGCTCCTCGCGCTCGATCACCACGTCGATCACATCGCCGGGCTGGAACTTTACCGCCCCGGTGTGGTCCAGAACCTGCTCCAGGGGCACCAGCCCCTCAGACTTCAGGCCCACATCCACCACCAAATGCTTCTCTGTCTGCTTGATCACCGTGCCGGCGACCAGCTTGTCGCCAAAGGCTTCAACGGCGGCCGCCTCGGCGGCCTGCTCCCGTTCAAACGCCGCTAAAGCGGCGGAAAAGTCGTCCATGGACTCAAGTCCATGCTCGGGCGGCGAAGCAGCTTTCACGTGCGACGGCGGGGCGGCAACCGGTTCGGTTGCAACGGACCCTTGCGCAGGAGCAACGGAGGCTTCCGGTTGAGGCGCGGCCTCAGCCTGCCCGGCTTCGGCTCGCGGAGCCGCTTCGGCTTCGGGAGTTGCTTCGACAACGGGAGCTGGTTGGGCGGGAGGAGCTGCCGCGGCTACGGGAGTTGCTTCAGCTGGAGGAGCTGCTTCGACCACGGGAGCCGCTTCGGCTTCTGGAGCTGCTTGGGCAACGGGAGCTGCTTTGGAGGGAGGAGCTGCTTCAGCTGGAGGAGTTGCTTTGGCTGGAGGAGCTGCCGCGGCTTTGGCGCGCGAAGTTCTGGCTCTGGCTCGCGGAGCCGCTGCGGCTTTGGCTTTAATCACGGGTTCGGCTTGGACTTGAGGCTGGGGTTGCGCGGGAACTTCCGTTGCAACTTCCACAGCGGGCGCGGCCTTGCCTACAGGCTCGGTTGGGGCATCGGCGTCCAGCGCGTTAAAATCGACAACTTCGGCGGTCTTGGTGTTGGACGTTGATTCGGACGACGGCTGCTCAAGCTCCGTCGCAGGGTCTAGAGTGGGCATTTCCAATTCGGTGTTCAGGGTTGTGCTCTCGGGTTCGGGATTGAGGACTTTTGCCATTGCTACAGCTCCGGAATTCCTTGCTCCCGCGACGGATAAAGCCTGCCGCTGGGTGTGCCTCCCGCGCCGTCCGCTATGGCGGACCGCCGGCGGAGAGGCTTTCAGACCGTGTTCCCGCCGCGAGTCTTGTGACGTGTCGGAGCGTTTTCACGAAGGACAGTCCCCCAGCCGGTTGCGCTGGAGTGGTAAGCGACTGATCTCCTTGGGAAACACCCGACAGGCAACGGCTTGCTGGAGGGCGGCCGAAACTCACTGCTGGAATCCGCGCAGTAAGCTACGCTCTCGAGTGTAGCAACCTCTGCTTTTCCGCGTCAATCCAACAGCTTGGCCACACCGCGCCCGAACGGAGCACCCGCGGCCTCTATACTGTTCGTACGGCGCAACTCTCATGGACCATCTCTGGACCCCCTGGCGCTATGCCTACATCACCGCGACGGAAGGCGCCGCACGCTCCGGCGTTCCGGCCAGCCTTTCCGCCTGGCCCGGAGACCTGGGCTGCGTCTTCTGCAACCTCATCGCTGCCATCGACTTCGCCATCGCCAACGGCACGAGTCCAGACGAGGCCGAAGCCGCCGGCGGCCTGGTTCTGCGCGGAAAGCACTGCTTTGTCTGCCTCAACGCCTTCCCCTACACCTCCGGCCACGTGATGATGATGCCCTACGCGCATCTGGACCGGCTGGCCGACCTGCCCCCCGAAGCAGCCCATGAACTCATCGATCTGGCCCAGCGCACCGAACGAGCCCTCCAGAATGTCTACCACCCCCACGGCCTCAACTTGGGCATCAACCTCGGCCAGGCCGCCGGAGCCGGCGTCGCCGGACATCTGCACCTGCACGCCCTGCCCCGCTGGGCCGGCGACACCAACTTCATGACCACTGTCTCGGAGACACGCATCCTGCCGGAGGATTTGGAAACGACGTGGAAGCGGATGCGGGAGGCGTTTGCGGAAGAGCGGTGTTAGCGGAGCTAGCGCGGTTAGCGAAGCTAAAGCGGTTAGCGGAGTTAGCGAAGTCAGCAGGCCCGCGAGTTAGCGGGGTGCGTTATTCCGCTTCGTCGCTCTCCTCCGCTTCGGCCGCCAGCGCCAGCCCGGATTGCGACCACTCTGGCGACTCCATTTCGCGCACATCGGGTTGCAGCCTGCCGATCTCGGCTAACTCGCCATCGGAGTGGGCTAACTCGCCCAACTGCCTTCCGTAAGAGAAGACTCCGCCCTTGCCTTCGATGGTGCCGAGAAACCTATTGTAGTAATCGACGCTGCTGCCGAGCGCGTTGCCGAGCTTGGTAACATGGCCCTGCGCAACGACAAGCTTCTCGTAAATCCTGAGACCCAATTCATGGATAGCTTTCGCGTTCTTGGTGATTTCCGATTGCTGCCAGCCGAATTCAACGGCGCGCAGCAGGGCAATCAGGGTAGTCGGCGTCGCCATAACCACATGGTTCTGCGCGCTAAATTCAATCAGCGACGGGTCAGCTTCGAGCGCCGCGCTGAATAATGCTTCGCTGGGCAGAAAACACACCACGAAATCAGGTGCCTTTTCAAATTGCTTCCAGTAGGCCTTGCTTGACAAGTCCTTCAGATGCGCCTTGACCCGCTGCGCATGGGCCGTAAAGCGGAGCGTTTGTGCGGCTGCGTCCGTGGCGCTGCCGGCATCCAGAAAGGCATCCAGGGGAGTCTTGGCGTCGACCACGATCTCGCGGCCATTCGGCAGTTGAATAGTCATATCCGGTCGCAGCATCTTATCGTCTTCGTCGCGCGCGGTCACCTGCTCGGAAAACGAGCAATACTGCACCATTCCGGCGTATTCCACACAGCGCTTCAGTTGCAGTTCGCCCCAGTTGCCGCGCGTCTTCGGAGCCCGCAAGGCTGCGATCAACTGGGAAGTCTCGCGCTTGAGATCGTCAACAGACTTCGGAATGGCGTCTTTGATCTCACTCACGAGCGTCTCGACCCTGCCATAAGCGCCTTCGCGCGCTTTTTCCATCTCCCGAGTCTGCGTATCCAGCTTACTCAGTGTCTCTTTCAGCGGGTCCAGCAGATTCTTGATTGCCAGCTCCTTTGCTCCCAAGGTCTGCTTGGCTTCGTTGGTCTGTCCGCCAAGCTCTTGCTTCGCAAGGGTCAGAAATGATTCCGTGTTGGCGCGGAGAGCATCGGCGGCAGCTCCCTTGAAGGCTGCGTCCAGGTCGGCCTTCATTTGCGTATATTTTGCTGCTTCGTTGTCGAGTAGACCCTGAGCGCCTGCGCGGCCCTGGCGGAAGCCCACCCAGAGCCCGAATACGAAGAAAAGAATAGCAACGGCAACCAGCGCGAAGAAAACAGTAGAGCTTTCCATGACAAAAAAATCCTCTTCGCCTAATGTACGCCTTCCACCTGTGCCTTTACCGCCTGGTTTTGGCGAGTTTTTTATTCCCTGTTCCCTATTCCCTATTCCCTCGGCCCCCCGAGCCTTTACACACCCCGGCCCGCCCGGTAGACTTGGAATTTCGGGGCCATGCGCTTTTTTTTGCGTAATGGTTGTCTTCCCCTGCCACGAGCCGGTATTGTAGGCTGGCGGAGCCTGAACAGGGCAGCCCCGGAGAGATTCTCAAGTTCTGAACAAATACGAGGAGAAACACGCATGGCCGTTGAAGAGAAAGTCAAACAGATCATCGTCGAGCAACTGCAGGTGGACGAAGCCGAAGTGACCCCCGGCGCCAGCTTCCAGGAGGACCTGGGCGCGGATTCGCTGGACGTGGTCGAACTGGTGATGCAGTTTGAGGAGGCCTTCGACCTCGAGATTCCCGACGAAGACGCCGAGAAGATCAAGACCGTCAAGGACGCGATTGACTACATTGAAAAGAACGCGAAAGCAGGCAAGTAGCCTTTGAGCCGCAGAGTCGTCATCACCGGCCTGGGGCTGGTATGCGGTGTGGGCAACACCGCTCCCGAAGTGTGGCGGCAGCTTTTGGCCGGCGCCAGTGGCATGGGTCCCATTCAGGGCTTCGATACCACTGGCTTCCCGGTCACCTTCGCCGCCGAGGTCAAGAACTTTGACCCGCTCGACTTCGTGGACAAAAAAGAAGCCCGCAAGATGGGCCGCTTCATCCATTTTGCCTTCGCCGCCACGCAGGAAGCCATGGCTCAGTCCGGCCTGGAGATTACCCCGGAGATCGCCGACCGGGTGGGCGTCTTCATCGGCTCCGGCATCGGCGGCTTCGAGATCATCGAGCGCGAGCACTCCAACCTGCTGCAGGGCGGCCCGCGCAAGCTCTCGCCCTTCTTCATTCCCTCGGTCATCGTGAACATGGCGGCCGGCCAGATCAGCATCCGCTACGGAGCCAAAGGCCCCATCTCGGCCACGGCCACGGCCTGCGCCACCTCTGCCAACGCCATCGGCGACTCGGTGCGCATGATCCTGCACGGCGACGCCGACGCAATGATCGCAGGCGGCACGGAGGCCTCGGTTACAGCCCTGGCGGTGGGCGGATTTGCCGCCATGCGCGCGCTCTCCACCCGCAATGACGAACCCACCCGCGCCAGCCGCCCCTTTGACAAGGATCGCGACGGTTTTGTGATCGGCGAAGGCTCCGGCATTCTCATTCTCGAAGAATTGGAGTTCGCCAAGGCCCGCGGCGCGAAGATTCTGGCCGAAGTCATCGGCTACGGCATGAGCGCGGACGCCTATCACATCACGGGCATCGCCCCCGAGGGCCAAGGCGCCCAGCGCAGCATGAGGGCGGCCCTCAAAGACGCCGGCATCGCCCCGGAAGAGGTGGGTTATGTGAACGCCCACGCCACGGCCACGCCGGCCGGCGACGGCAACGAATCGCGGGCCATCGAAGTGGTCTTTGGCGAGCACGCCCTCAGCCACAAGCTCAAGATCAGCGGCACCAAGTCCATGACCGGCCACCTGCTGGGCGGCGCGGGCGGACTGGAAGCCGGCATCACCGTGCTGGCGCTGGTCAACCAGCAGCTTCCGCCCACCACCAATCTTGACAACGTGGACCCCGAGTGCCGCCTGGACTACGTGCCCAACAAGACCATCGCCCACAGCTTCGACGTAGCCCTTTCCAACTCCTTCGGCTTCGGCGGCATCAACGCCACGCTCATCATGCGCCGCTGGACGGAGTAACGCAGCTTCTGGCTGCTGGCTTTTCAAAAATGTACGAACAAAGGGCGCTCACCCTCGGGATGAGCGCCCTTTTCCATTTGAGGTTGAGAGACGATCTCAGCTGAAAGCCGCCGCCCAGCCCGCGCCGATCAATACAATGAGCGCCCACCATCCGAAAACCGCGATATAGCCGGAGGTGCGCTTCACTCCCGCCACAGCCGCAAGTCCTATTCCCATCAGCGCCAAATACCAGATGGAAGTCACGTCCAGCGCGCTGGCCAGCCTGTAAAGGGCCGCATTGGTCTCCAGCGGATTCAGAAAGGCTCCCACGCTGGTGGGCGCAAAGTTATTCAAATTGAAGGACTCTGGCGCCGTCCCGGCGAAGATCACAACCGCCCCCAGCAGGGATTTGACAATCGACGGCAGGCTGGCAAACATCCATACGGCAAAAACGCTTCCGAATGTGGCCTTGCCGCCAAACACGAAATTGATGGTGCCCAAAAGAACGCCCGACACGACGGCAGCAAAGATCAACACCAGGATCGGGCTGGCGGCAAAGCTACCCTCCATGCCGTACTGGGTCCACTTCATTGTCATCTCGCGCGCTTCCGGCGTGGCCTGCGCCAAGCGCTCCTCCGACTTTGGATTGAGGTGAATTGCGTTCTCCGCCACTTGCGTCCAGCCAATCTTGAACGTGATGGCGGCAAACAGCACGTAGCTGGCCACGATCAGGATCAAGAACGGCAGCCACCAGCTCCTGTTGCCGCGCTTGATGTCTTCAAAGGTCTTCGACGGCGCGGCGAATGTGTTCGCAACGCGCTGCCACTGGGACAGACCGGAGCCCTCGGGGGCTGACCCGGCCGCCGGTTGAACTTCTAACTCGCTCATGATTCCGCCTTTCGCTAAGCCTCTTTCCGGCCTGTTCGCGATTGTAACCTTGATGGGCGCAAAAGGCACAATGAATTTCCATTGACGCGCCGGGAGCCGGCAGAAGCGCGGCCTCTACAGCCCCCGCGAAGCAATCCCGGCGGAGGCATCGGGTCTTTGCGGCTCCGTCCTGGGCCGCGCTTGCGTGCGCTGCCCCGCCTTGCCTTGTCCGGTCGTCTGCTGCCCTGCCCTGCGTGCCGGCATGGGCGGCACGTAGCTTCTGTAGACGGTAATGTGGAAGCAGGACTGCTGGAACTCCTCCTCCACGTCGATCTTGCCGGCCTGTTCCAGCGCCAGCAGCCGGCTCCGCATCCAGCCCACCTCCTGCCGGCTCAGTCCCTGCTTGGCAATGTCGATGGTCGCCCCCGTCACATGCGGACTGACGATGTCGCCCTCGGCCGCCGCCGCATTCCCATTGGTTTCCATCAGCCGCTTCTGGTACTCGACCGTCCGCACCGCCGAGCTGACCTCGAGCGGCCGGTGGAACTGGGCCGCATGGGCGCGCGCCAGGTCGGAGAGAAACAGCGCCGTCCACGGCCGGCAATAGCGGTAGTTCCCGGGCAGGTTGCCGTTCACGGCCAGCGCCGCGGAGGCCGGCACCGGCACCAGCATGTTGCGCGCAATGCGATCCTCGAGATCGTCCTCATCCTCGATCCGCTCCAGGCCGTCAGCCTCCGACTTCTGGTTTTGCCGCGCCAGCGATTCGTAGCTCCCGCGCAGCGGCGGCGGCATCGCCGTTCGCCTCATCGCATGGGCTGCCATGCGTTGCGTTCTATTGTGGGAGGTTGTCGCGGCCGGGGCGTTTTTGTGCGTCTGCGCAGGGGGAACCGGCGCACCATTGGCTGAGGTCACAGAAAGTGCAGCCAGCACAAGACCAATCAACACAGTCCGCCACATGAAGGAGCGTGCGGAGAATCCAGAGCATCTTCAGTTTAGGCGCATCCGCCTGCGTTTCACAGTACCTGGCCAGATGCGCCTTCGTCCGATAACTGGAGCCTGTGAGCCGGCTACTCAGCGCCCAATGTCCCACACAAGCGTAACCATCTACAATGGTTGACATCCGCATCATCAAGGAGTCCCAACCGCCGTGAGGGTTGCAGAAAGATGGGTATGGGTGGCGGTCATCGTTTTGCTGGCTGTACAGGCAACGCAGATGGCTCTCGTCGTCCATCGCGAGTCGCTCACCTTCGACGAAGACGATCACATCTTCGCCGGCTACATGATGGGTCACACAGGCGACTACGGCCTGAATCCCGAACACCCGCCGCTGGTCAAGCTGCTGGCCGCGCTTCCCCTTTTCGGCCGCGCCCTCTGGGTTCCGCCGCTGCACCGGCGCGACTTCAAAGCCGAAGCCTATCTGAACGGCCGCGATTTTCTGGCCCGCAACGACGGCGCAAGCCAACACCTGGTCTTCCGGATGAGGCTGGTGGTTGGCAGCCTGGCCCTGGCGCTCACGCTCCTGGTCTTCATTGCCGCCCGCGAGTGGTTTGGCACGCCCGCCGCGATGATCGCTCTAATTCTGGCCGTCTTCGACCCCAACATCATCGCCCACTCGGCGCTGGTCACAACCGACATGGGCGTAACGCTCTTCTTTCTGGCCGGCATTTACGGTTTCTATCGCTATGTGAAGGAGCCAACTCTCCTGCGACTGCTGTTGGCCGGTGTGGCTGCCGGCCTCCTTCTGGCCACCAAGCACTCAGGAATTCTGCTCGCTCCCATGCTGCTATTGCTCATCGGCTGGGAGATTCTGACCGCGCCCAAAGGAACGCGCGGAAGAATGACACTGCGGCTGAGCGGCGCCTTCGCGGCCATCGTTGTTGTAGGGGTGCTCGTGCTATGGGCCTTCTATAGCTTCCGCTACGCCGCGCGGCCCGCTGGCCTGACGCTCAGCACTTCACTGGCAGACTACGTCGCGCCGCTGAGCCATTTCGATGCCGCCGCGGTCATGGCCATTGCCCACCTGCACCTGCTGCCCGAGTCCTACCTGATGGGACTCGTCGATGTGGAGCGCATGGCCGAGTTCTACCCCACCTTCATCTTCGGCAAGGTCTACGCTCACGGGCGGTGGTGGTACTTCCCCGCCGTGATTCTCATTAAAACCACCCTGGGCATGCTGGCTCTCATTGCGCTGGCTGCCTTCGCCATCCTCACCGGCCGCCTGCGCAAGGGCCGCGAGCTGGCTTTCCTGCTGATTCCGGCGTGCTTCTATCTGCTGGTCGCCATCCTGGCGGGAATGAACATCGGCGCGCGGCACCTTTTACCGGCCGATACCTTCACCTTGATTCTGGTAGCGGGCGGCATCACGGCCCTGGCCTCTTACAGCAGGCGCTGGGCGTGGGTTGGGGCGGCGCTCGTCCTCGCTCACATCGCGTCGTCGCTGGCGGCTTTCCCCAACTACATTCCTTACGCCAACGAAGCCTGGGGTGGACCCGCCAACGTCCACAACCTGCTCAGTGACGCCAACGTGGACTGGGCCCAGCAGCTTTTCCAGGTCAAGGAGTGGCAGGACCGTCACCCCGGCGAAGAATGCTGGTTCGCCTATTTCGCCCGCCCCGAGATCGACCCCGCCGTTTACGGGATCCGCTGCCACGCCCTGCCCAACATCGATACCTTATGGCTGGGCGGCTCAGACATCGTTCCGCCGGAGATTCACGGGGCTGTGCTCATCAGCGCCGGCGACCTGAGCGGCTGCGAATGGCCCAGCAGCCGCTTGAATCCTTACACCGTCTTCCAATCGCTCCAACCGGACGAGATGATCGACTATGGCGTACTCGTCTACCACGGCAACTTGCCGATGAACCAGGCCGCCGCTCTCAGCCGTGCCCAGCGCGCCAACGAGCTGCTGGCCGCGGGCAAACCTGCCGAGGCCCTGCCTCTTGCCCTTGAAGCCGTAGCCATCGACCCCGAGGAGATCATCAGCCAGACCGCTCTGGGTGACATCGCCGCCACCCTCGGCCAGAAGGACGAAGCCCGCCAAGCCTGGCAGGCGGCAATCGCCTCTGCCCGCCAACTGGAGCCCGACGCCCAGGTAAGCTACATCCCGGATCTGGAGGACAAGCTGAAGAGGCTGTGAATCTCTTCAAGGTGGGCGCCCGGTCTCGCATTTGAGACCTGTGCGTATCGCTGAACGCGCAGTCCTTACTGCAACAGCGTCGGCTCGTCGTGGTTGCCGTTGCCGTTCAGCTCATCGGGCGGAATGATGACCGCGGCGGCCACCTTGTCTTCCGGCTCCAGGGTCAGCAGGCGGACGCCCTGCGTGGCGCGGCCGGCAGCGCGGATGGTCTTGGTGTCGATGCGGATGATCTTGCCGAACTGGCTGATGACCATCAGTTCCGAAGTGTCCTCGACCAGTTGAATGGTGTTCACCTTTCCGATGCGCGGGGTGACGGTCATGTTCTTGACGCCCTTGCCGCCGCGTATCTGCAGGCGATACTTCTCCACATCGGTGCGCTTGCCGAAGCCGTTTTCAGTGACCACAAGAATCCGGTACTCGCCCGGCGCGTGCTCCTTGGGCGTGATGGCCACGCCGACCACATAATCGAGCTTGGCGAGCTCGATGCCGCGCACGCCGTAGGCCGGGCGGCCCATGGAGCGCACATCGTTTTCGTCGAAGCGGATGGCCTTGCCCATGTGCGTGGCCAGGAAGACGATCTGCGAGCCGTCGGTGATGCGCGCCGCCACCAGTTCATCGTCCGTGTCGATGCCGATGGCGATGATGCCGCGGGACATCACGTTCGAGAAGTCCTTGAGCGGCGTCTTCTTCACCGTTCCCTTCTGCGTGGCAAAGAAGATGAACTTGCCCTCTTCCTCCAGATCGCGCACGGGCAGAATGGCGCGCACGTTTTCGCCCTGCTGCAAATCGAGCAGGCTCTGGATCGATTTGCCCTTGCCCGCCGCGCCCACGTCGGGAATCTCGTAAACCTTGAGCCAGTAGACGCGGCCGGTGTTGGTGAAGCACAACAGAAACGAGTGCGTCGAGTCCACGATCAACTGCGCGACAAAATCCTCCTCGCGCGTCTTCATTCCCATGCGGCCGGTGCCGCCGCGCCGCTGCTGGCGATAGATGGAAATGGGCGTGCGCTTCAGGTAGCCCTGGTGGCTCACAGTGACCGCGACCTGCTCGTCGGCGATCAGGTCTTCGAGCTGCAACTCGGCACTCTCGTCGATGATCAGCGTGCGCCGCGCGTCGCCGTACTTGTCGCGAACCTCTTCCAGTTCCTTCACGATCACCGCGCGCAGTTTCTTCTCGCTGGCCAGAATCGACTCGTACTCGGCGATCTCAGCGCGCTTCTGCTTCAGTTCGTTCAGCAGCTCGTCGATCGAAAGTTGCGTCAGGCGGTACAGTTGCAACTCCAGAATCGCATCGATCTGCCTGAGCGTCAGCCCGCGCTCCTCGTGTTTCAGCCGCTCCCGGCCCAGCGTAACCACAATCTCCGTGCCCTTGCCCCAGGCATACAGGTTCTCGCGAGCCTCGACGCGCGAACCCGAAGCGCGGATGATGCGGATGACCGTATCGAGATTGTCGAGCGCAATCTTGTAGCCTTCCAGAATGTGCTCGCGCTCCCGCGCCTTGCGCAGCAGGAAAACGGTGCGGCGCTGCACGACGTCGATGCGGTGATCGATGAAGCAGCGAATGGCCTGATCGAGTCCCAATTCCCGCGGCTGCCCGTTCAGCACCGCCAGGAAGATCATCGAGAAACTCTCCTGCATCTGGGTGTTCTTGTAGAGCTGGTTGAGCACGATCTCCGGCTGCGCGCCGCGCTTGAGCTCGATGACGATCCTCATGCCGTCGCGGTCGCTCTCGTCGCGCACGTCGCCGATGTCGTCGATGATCTTGTCATTAACCAGCTCCGCGATGCGTTCGATGAGCTTGGACTTGTTGACCTGGTAGGGAATCTCGGTGACGATGATGGCCTGCTTTTCCTTGGTCAGGTTTTCAAGGGCGGTCCTGGCGCGCATGAGGAAGCGGCCGCGCCCCGTCTTGTACGCCTGCGGAATCCCGCTCTTGCCGTAAAGGAATCCGCCGGTGGGGAAGTCCGGCCCCTGCACGTGCTTCAACACAATGGCCAGCGCCGTCTCCCGGTTGTGCGCTGCCTCGGGGTCTTTCACCAGCGCGATGGCCGCGTTCACTACTTCAGTCAAATTGTGCGGCGGGATGTTGGTGGCCATGCCCACCGCGATGCCGCTCGACCCGTTCACGATGAGATTGGGAATGCGCGTCGGCAGCACCGTGGGCTCGAAGGTGGACTCGTCGTAGTTGGGCACGAAGTCCACCGTCTCCATCTCGATGTCGGCTAACAACTCACCGGCCAGGCGCTCCAGGCGGCACTCGGTGTAACGCATCGCCGCCGGCGGATCGCCATCCACAGAGCCGAAGTTACCCTGCCCGTCCACCAGCGTATAGCGCAACGTAAACGGCTGCGCCATGCGCACCAGCGTGTCGTAGATGGCCGAATCGCCATGCGGATGATAGACGCCCATCGCCTGGCCCACCACCTTGGCGCACTTGGCGTATTTCTTGTTGTACTCCAGGCCCATCTCGCTGAGCGTGTAGAGCACCCGCCGGTGCACGGGCTTCAATCCGTCGCGGGCATCCGGCAGCGCGCGCCCGATGATCACCGACATCGAGTAGTCGAGATAGGAGCGGCGCATCTCCTCTTCAATGTTGATAGAAATAAGGTTCGCGCTGCTGTTGGGCGGGACGCCGCCTTCGAGAGGGAGTTGGGGATTTTGATCGTCTGCCATAAGGTTTTAGGCCCGCCGGAAGGCGGCAGAAAGGATCCGGTAAAAGCGGGGCCGGGGTCCGCGGGCTATGCTTGTATTTTATCTCCTCAAAGAGGGTTTCAGCAAGGCAAAAACATGCAAATAAGTCCTTATTTTGCTTGATTTTATGGCTTCTTCAGGACACCTACTCTGAAGCCCCCAAAAGCTCAGGCCGCGCGGTGGGTTTTGGGCTTGGATTTGGCCCTGTTGCCGGCCATCCTTTTGGCCCTTTTTCCACCGTCACAGACCAGAAAAAGCCTCAGCCGCAACCCGGATTTCCCGCCCCCTACAGCGGTTCCCCAATTGCTATACGCCGGAACCACGACCACTGAGTGCCTGGCCGCGGTGAGCCACCCTGCACGGGGCTTGCAAGGGCACGTGAATCGGGGAACCGCGCTACAGCAGCCCCGGCAGGCTCAGCACGCAGAAGACCGCCTGCAGCAGCACAATGGCTCCGGCGGCGCCCAGCGCCAGCCGTCCCCGCGCCCCTTCGTAGGCGTCGGCGAAGACCCCGCCCACAAACGTGAGCAGAAACGGCAGCGCCCACAGCCACGGACTCCCCGGAGCGCCCGTCATGATGAGCAAGATCAAGACCAAAGCGCAAAGCAACGGCGCCGTATTACCGAAATACCGCGACCTGCGCAGGCCCAGGAACAGCACTACGGCAGCCCCGGTGGCCACCGTGATCCCGGCATTCGCCATCGTAGAGAAGAACCGACGGGCCGGATCGATCGAGACCCACAGAAACCCCGCCGCCGAGCGGAAAACATAACTGAAGGCATCCGGCGAAAACCCGTAGCAGGCAAACACCAGCAGCAGCGCCCCGGCCACGGCGATGAGCACCACCGGGAGCACCTGGCTCCTGCGCCCCTCGGCCACCCACAGCATGGCCGCCAGGCCGAGCAGCGCCGCCACCGGCAGCGCGGCAATGTGGGAGGCCGCCGCCAGTCCAAAGGCCGCTGTCAGCAGCACGATGCGCGGCCGCCATTTGCGCCGTGGCCCTTGCATGGCATGGGCCACGCCCATGCAGGTGTACGCGCCGCCGTACACCCCCAGTGCCGCAAGCACCTCGGCGTTGGGCGCCACGCAGGCCCGCAGCACCGCGGGAGAAAAGCAGTAGAGCGCCAGCGCAGTGTAGCCGCCCAGGTTGCCGTAAAGCCGCCGCGTGACCCACCACAGGCCGCCGCCCAGCAGGCATCCGGCCCCGAGGAACGGCAGCCGCTCGAGCAGCAGTATGTGCGTAAGCTGGTGGCGCAGCTCCCACGCGGAAAGCTCTCCTCCGGTCTGCACCACACGATCCTCGGGCTTGCGGAACAGGTCCAGCCCTCGCTCCACCATCAAGTTCAGCGTCAGCGGCAGCCCCGCCAGCCGGTAGGCCAGAATCCCATCGTGAATATTGCCGCAGGTGGTAAAGTAGCCGGCCAGCGGCGACGGCCGCTCCCACATCTCGCGCCCGCAACGAGCATATTGGTAATCGCGATCGGTAAGCGTCTGGCGGCCGGTGAGCCACAGCCCCTGGATCAGAAAAATCGCCAGCAGCCCCGCCGCGATGCGCTGCGGCAGATTGAAGTGAAAGCGGCGAAGGATTGCGAACCGGCGGGTCATCATGCTCAATGGAACCTCACCAGTCTACAGCGGAACCAGAGTGGATGTATCCCGGAAGCGCGGCGTTCAAGTCGACACGACCATCAAGCCGGTGTCCCCAGCGACACGGGGTCCCCGGCGAACGATTTTTGTTCGCTGGGGTGAAGAGACAGGTCTTCGTCGCTGGGGCGGAGGAAGCGGCGACCCTGCACAAAACTCAACAGGACACAGTAACACTGGTTCCGCTCTAAGCGTCAGTCCCCGCATTTGCCGCAATCCGCCTCTTCATCTCTGCGCGTCTGCAAACGGCGTGTGGAATTCTTGGACAAGGCTGAACTTTTCCCTCCAGACACAGGAAAGCCGCCCCGAAGAGCGGCTTTGCCAGCAAGAAATGCGGTTTAGTTGAAGATGGCTCCCACGGTCTCATTGTAGGTAGTAGGCATCAATGTACACGTGTTTGGTCCGGCTGCGGTTGGAGGGTTCGGGTTCGGGGTGCAGTTCGAGGACCATCCGCCGAAGGTGCCCGTGCTGCCTGCAGATTGAGTTGCAGTCAAAGTGATGGGGGTGCCGATGGGGTAGGTCGCCACACAGACGGAGCCGCCAGTGCCGCCATTAAGGGTCCAACCCGGGCCGCAATGGATTACGTTCACGGTGCCCGTGGCGGAAGGAGCCGTTACCAGCCAATTGGTGGTGTTCAAGCCTTCGTTATAGACGGTCACAGTCGACAGCAATTCCGATGCTTCCGAACCCGGAAAACAGGAACCTGGAGTCGTCGGCGGATTGGGAAGAACCAGGGGGCAACTGAAGGTAGCTGTGGCGGTCTGGATCGTGCCGTCGCTTGAAGTTGCTTCAGCAATGATGGTGGCGCCTCCACTCCCGTATGCAGTGACAATTCCGGCAGAAGCGCCCGTGTTCCCCCCTGTATTGGTGTCAACGGGGAACATATTGGGAAAGGAAGAAATCCAAGTGACCGAGTCGGTCAGATCCCGTTCAAATGGTGCGCTTGAGAAGGTTCCAATCGCCAAAAATTGCCCTGTCCCCTGCAAATTGAGAACGGAAAGCGAAGTCGGAATAATCGTCAGTGAAAGCAGAGGCTCCGGCGCGGGAGTAGAAGTCACCGTGATGGACGCTGTAGCCGTCACCACGTTGCTGGGACTGCCGCCGCTGGCAGGGTTCGTCCATTCGGCCGTGATGGTGACTGACCCCGCACTCACCCCCTTGACAACGCCGTTCCCAGAGGGAAGCCCGGAGGTGATCGAGGCATACGTTGGAACGCTGGAAATCCATGTTAGTTGCGACGAGTTTGTCACATCCTGAATAAGACCAGAACCGCCATACGTGGCCAGGGCAATCAACTGGCCTGTCCCGCCCGAAGCTGACAGCGATTCCGAGGCGGGGTCAATGGACAGCGCGGTGACGGCCTGGACTCCTCCTCCGCTGGTGACTGTGAAGGTCGCCGTGCCCGTCACCACGGTTTGGTCGGCGACGTTCGTGTAGAGGGCAGTAATCGTCGCATTGCCCTGACCCACCCCCGTGGCAAGCCCGTCAGTAGATGCAGTGCAGGGAGCGGGAGAACCGGCGGTACAAATCGTGGCAATTTGTGCGCTGCTTGAGCTCCACACGACCTGGCTGGTCAGGTTTTCCGTAGCTCCCGATGCAGTCGTTCCAATCGCGATGAATTGGCTGGTGTCATTCGGCGACGCAACCGATTGAGCGCTAGGAATGATGGACAGAGAAGTCACATCCGTGTTTGTGGGTCCAGTTGGGCTTGTGGTTGTCACCGTAACGGTTGAGCTGGAGGAAAGAAGTCCGGTGAACCCATTGATGCTGGCCGTGATCTGTATGCTGCCTGGGCCAGTCGAGGTGACCACTCCGGCAGCGCTCACAGTTGCCACATCCTTGGAGCCGGTGCTCCAGGTCACCTGGTCTGTCACATCCACAGTAGTCGCGGGATGAGTTCCATGGTTGATGGTCCCAGTGGCCGAAAGCTGCGCAGTGAGGCCAACCCCACCGAAGTTCACGGTCGCAGGCGTAACCGTAATCGAATCTAACTCAGTAGCGCTGCCGCAACCGAAAAACGGCACGACAAGGCAGATGAGCAACAGTGCCCCCAGGCGAAAACGATTGAACATCGTTGGTCTCCTCGCGCTTTCAGCCAACTCGCTCAAGCCGACCCATGACCGAGCGCTCCAGCAATTCTGCCGCAATTGGTTGAAAGATATGCTAAATGAGCATATCGCCGGGCGGCTCGCGTGTCAATCCGAAATCTGTCCCGGCGGGACCGGCGCGGAGGTCGATTCCGTCTTGGATGGAGCACCGGGCGCCAGGCAGCCACACGTTGCCCCTGGGGCCAATAGCCGTTAGACTCTCCTCAGCATGGCCATCGCCCGCGACAACACTCCCGAACGGCTGGTCAGCGCCGCGCGCGCCGACGAAGAGCAGGGCTTTGAACTCAAACTGCGCCCTCGCTGGCTGCGCGAGTTCATCGGCCAATCGAAGGCCAAAGAGCAGCTCGCCATCGCTCTGGAAGCCGCCAAATCCCGCGGCGAGGCCCTCGATCACGTCCTCCTTTTCGGCCCTCCCGGCCTGGGCAAAACCACTCTGGCCACCATCATTGCCAACGAGCTCGACGTCGGCTTCCAGCAAACCTCCGGTCCGGCCCTGCAAATTCAGGGCGACCTGACCGCCATCCTGACCAACCTGCGCGAGCGCCAGGTGCTCTTTCTGGACGAAATTCACCGCATGCAGCCGATCCTGGAAGAAAAGCTCTACATGGCGCTCGAGGACTACAAGCTGGACATCATCATCGGCCAGGGCCCGGCGGCGCGCACCCACGTCATGGAACTGCGTCCCTTCACCTTCATCGGTGCCACCACGCGGCCCGGCCTGCTCTCTTCACCCTTGAGGTCCCGCTTCGGCATTCTGCTGCGCCTGGAGTTTTACTCGCAGGAGGAACTCCGCGTCATCGTTTGCCGCTCCGCCGAGGTGTTGCAGATACCCATCGACCAGGAGGGCGCGGCCGAGATCGCCCTGCGCTCGCGCGGTACCCCGCGCATAGCCAACCGCCTGTTGCGCCGCGTGCGCGACTACGCCCAGGTGCGCGGCTCAGGAACAATCGACCGCCCCACGGCCAATGCCGCCCTCACCATGCTGGAAGTGGACGCCCACGGCTTCGACGAGATCGACCGCCGGTTGCTGCTGGCTATCATGCAGAAGTACGACGGCGGGCCGGTCGGCCTGGGCACGCTGGCCGCAACCCTGGCCGAGGAGGAAGACGCCCTGGAAGAAGTCTACGAGCCGTTCCTCATCCAGATCGGATTCCTCGACCGCACACCCCGTGGCCGCGTAGCCACGCGCCTGGCCTATGAGCACTTCGGCCTGACCATGCCGGGAAGACAGACGCCGCTGTTTTAGCGAGAATGGAAGGGAACGCCGCTCAAGCAGGGCGGAACCCAACTAGTTAACAGCATCTTTGAGGAGATATTCCCATGTCACTTACCGAATCCACCATGCTGGAACTGGGCACCACGGCCCCCGACTTTGCGCTCACCGACGTAGTGACCGGCAAGACCGTCCGCCGCGACGACTTCCGCGGCAAAAAAGGGTTACTGGTCATGTTCATCTGCGCCCACTGCCCCTATGTGAAGCACATCGAGAAGGGATTGGCGAAGCTGGGCGCAGACTACGACGGCCAGCCGGTCGCTATCGTAGCCATCAGCAGCAACGATGCAACCACGCACCCCGACGACAGCCCCGCCGGACTGAAGCAGCAGGCTGAAACCTACGGCTTCGTCTTCCCCTACTTATATGATGAAACGCAGGCCGTGGCTCATGCCTACAAGGCCGCCTGCACTCCGGACTTCTTTCTCTTCGACACCGGCTTCCGCCTGGTTTATCGCGGCCAGTTCGATTCCAGCCGCCCCGGCAACGGAGTTCCCGTAACCGGCCAGGACCTGCGCGCCGCCATCGGCCTTGTCCTTGCAGGCAAGCCCGTCCCCAAAAACCAGCACCCTTCGATCGGCTGCAATATTAAATGGAAGGCGTGAGTCTGCCTACAGCTTTAGCCCCTTCAAATAATCGCGGAACTGCGGCCCAAGATCGCTGCGCTTGAGCGCAAACTCGACCGTGGCCTGCAACATCCCGAACTTATCGCCGGCATCGAACCGCTTGCCCTCAAAGGTATAGCCATAGACCTTCTCTTCCTTGAGCAGCGCCCGGATACCGTCGGTGAGTTGGATCTCGCCTCCGGGCACAGCGGTGGTCTGCTCCAGCAACGCGAAAATCCGCGGCGTCAGCACATAGCGCCCGATAATCGCCTGCTTTGACGGCGCGTCTTCGAACTTCGGCTTCTCGACCATTCCGGTGCAGTTGAAAATCCGCTCATTCACCGGGTCCCGCGCGCCGGCCAGCACCCCATACGCGCTGATCCCAGGGCCCTCGACGGTCTGCGTCGCCAGCACCGAACCGCCCTTTTCGGCGAACACATCGATGATCTGCTTGAGGCAAGGAACAGCGGCATCGATTACATCGTCGGGCAGCAGGACGGCAAAGGGTTCATCGCCCACCAGTTCCTTGGCGCAAAGCACGGCGTGGCCCAGGCCCAGTGGTTCCTTTTGGCGCACATAACTGATCTGCGCCAGCGTGGAGACGCCGCGCGATACCGCCAGTAACTCCTGCTTGCCACGCCGTTCCAGGGTTGCATCCAGCTCAAAGCTATTGTCGAAGTGGTCTTCCATGGCGCCCTTGCCGCGCCCGGTGATGATGATAATGTGCTCGATCCCCGACGCAACCGCTTCTTCCACCCCGTACTGGATGATGGGTTTGTCCACCAGCGCCAGCATCTCCTTGGGAATCACCTTGGTGGCCGGCAAAAACCGCGTTCCCAGCCCGCCCGCGGGAAAGACCGCCTTCCGTACATGTTTGATCATTCCGTCTTCCTCGTCTCGTCCTCGATCAGTGTAGGCTCATCGCCTTCATCGTCATTCGCCCATCTTGGCAGGGCGCAATTCTGACATTCTTCGCGAATCCCGCCGATGCCCAGGCGCCCATTGAACGGTTCGCCGCAGCGGGGACACGACCAGATATAACGGCAATAATGAAAATACGCCACCGCAAGAAAAAGAACGAATACCACAAGTTCAAGTGGCCAGCTCAAGTTGAGCAAAGAGAGCACCGGGAGAAGCAGTATAGGAATCGAAACGATCCCAACCACCGCAAAAAGTTCATATCGCGCAAGTCTCTTGTATTCTGCCCAGCTCGCTGCGTATTTGCCCTCCATCGTACATTTCTCCATTTTCCATCCGCTCACAGCGCCGGCGAATCGTCTCCCAGCAGCGCCTCCCTCACAATCTTTATGGGCGGAAATCCCTGGCGCAGGAAGTTATTGTGGAACTCCTCCAGCGAGAAAGCCGCGCCCTGCTTCATCTTCAAGTCTTCGCGCAGCTTCATGATTTCCAGCTTGCCCAGCGTGTAGTAGAGATAAGTCGGATCGCCGGTCCCGCGCTTGGTCTCCACCGTGGCCGTCTCCTTCGACTGGTACCCTTCCTTCTCAAAGAACGCGACCGCCTCGTCGAAGCTCATCTTGCCGGTGTGCATCTCGATGCCCACGATAAAGCGCGCATTCCTGAGCAGCGCGTCCTGCAGTTGGCCAAGTCGAAGAAATTTGGACTCGCGCTCGTCCCTGGCCCCGGCTCCGGGCTGGCCATAACCTTCATCCAGCATCATCTGTTCGGTGTAGTGCGCCCAGCCCTCGATGTCGGTGTTCGCTCCCAGCAGCTTGCGCACCCGGCTGGGCGCCTGCGGCAACCAGAGGAACTGGATGTAATGCCCGGGATAAGCCTCATGCACCGCCGTTGAAATGATCGTACCAATGTTGAACGAGTGCATGTAACCTTCGACCTCTTCCGACTTCATCTTGAGATCGGGCAGCGTCACATTGAAATAAGCCTCTGTCGCGCGCCTCTCGAACGGCCCCGGCGTGTCCATGCTGGCAAAGGTCGTCGCGCGCATGAAGGGCGGCGTCTCCTCCACAATCGGCCGCACATCCGAAGGAATTGTAACAATGTGGTGTGTGCGGATGAAGCTCACCAGCCCGTCGAAAGTTGCGCGAAAGCTGTCCAGCAGATGATCGGGCGCGGGATGATTCTCTCCCAACTCCTCAAGCACCGCGGCCGGCGTCTTGTCCGACTCAAGTTCTTTCGCAACCTTGTTGAAGCGCTCCTGATTCCTGCGCAAATCGGCCCAGCCGATCTCCAGCAGCTTGTCCAGCGGCAAATCCACCATCTCGTCGTATTGGAGCTTCTTTGAAAACGCCTCTGCCCCAATGCGGAAGTCCCCGCTCGACTTCGGCAGCAGGTCCGTCTTCAGCCAGCCGAGATAGCTATTCAACGCCGCAATCACGGCCGCATTGGTTTGCGCAAACTCCGCCTTCAACTCCGGGTCTTTCGCATCGGAAAAAGCCAGCGGCACATCGTGCTGAAAAAAGCTCACAATACCCGGCAACTGCTCGATGGCGATCTCCGTAAAAATCCGCGGCGGATTCTTCAGGTTCACTCGCGCAATGGCCAAAAGCCCCGGCATCTGTTTCTCCCGCGACACCAGAGACCGCAGCCGCTCGTCCGGCGAAGCGAACTTGCGCTCCATCAACACAAACGCCCCATTCGCGCAGGTGCTCGAATAGTTGTCCGCATTCTTTTCCCACGGCCGAATCGTCTCCAGCGTCAGCAGTTCGGAGCGAATGTTGGACAGAACAATCTCCCGGTCGCTGCGCGGAACCAGATCGACCGCGGCAGCGTCGGGATGAATCGCCTCAATGCGCTTTTCAAAGCTCTTGAGCGCGGCAATTTCCGCGTCTATGTTTTTGCGCGAGTAATCCTCCAACTGCGCGTCGTACTGGTGATAGCCAACCTGCGTCCCATTGGTGGGAGCGTAGTGAAAGTAAACCTGGTCGAAGTACTCATCCGAGACCCTCTCAAACTGCTGCTTCCAGTCTTCCTTCGCGGCATGAGCATTCATCGCCAAAGACATACCAGCTCCAATCGCCAACAGCGCAACAATCCTGTTCATCGCATCTCTCTTTACTCTTGAACCAGCCACAAAAGCCCCGTGCCCCATCCTTGCGCTTTCTTTCTGGCGCAAGGGTGGGAAACCAAGAAACTACGCAGACAACGCCTGCCCCACCGCAGGTGGCGCCAAGCTGGCAAGCACTTCGTGAATTTCGAGCAGAACTTCGTCGCTCCGCGAGGCAGCCAAAGGATACTTCAACAGCCCCTGGGGCGTGAACTGCGCACCGCGCTTGGCGTTCCGCTCGACCAGTTGCATCAGGCGCTGCGGATCAACCGCCGCATTCTCCATAAATCGAATCTGCAGCTCGCCGCGCCGCCGATCGATTTGCGCAATGCCCATCCGCTCGCACTCCAGACGCACCTGTGCCACCTCCAACAGGTACACGGTCGCGTCGGGCGGCGCGCCAAAGCGGTCTTCCAGCTCCGCGCGCACCTCGTTCACCGCCGCCTCGCTCGTTGCCCCGGCAATCTTCTTGTAGAGCCGCAGCCGCTGATTCTCTTCCGGCACATAGCTCTCGTCGATGCGCAGCGCAATGCCCAGGTTGAGCTGCGTGGCGGGCCGCTCCTCGCTCGTCTCGCCCTTCATCTCCTTCACCGTGGCTTCCAGCATCGAGGTGTACAGCTCGAATCCCACCGCCTCGATGTGCCCGCTCTGCTCTCCGCCCAGCATGTTCCCGGCGCCGCGCAACTCCAGGTCCAGCGCCGCAATCTTGAATCCCGCGCCCAGGTCGCTGAACTCCTTCAGCGCTGCGAGGCGTCTGCGCGCAATCTCCGTCAGCTCATTCTCCGGCGGAATCAGCAGATACGCATAAGCTCTTCGATTCGACCGGCCCACGCGCCCGCGCAACTGGTATAACTCGGCCAGCCCATGCCGGTCCGCGCGATTGATGAGAATCGTATTGGCCAGCGGAATGTCCAACCCGTTCTCGATGATCGTGGTCGCCACCAGCACATCATACTCATGCCGCATGAAGGCCAGCATCACGCGCTCCAGCTCCGTCTCGCTCATCTGCCCGTGACCCACGGCCACGCGCGCCGCGGGCACAAGTTCCTGAATCCTCGCGGCAATCTCATAGATCGACTCCACGCGGTTGTGCACAAAATAAACCTGCCCGCCGCGCTCCAGCTCAACCTCGACCGCCGAGCGCACAATCTTCTCGTCGAACTTGGCCACCACCGTTTGAATGGCCATGCGATCCTTGGGCGGCGTCTCGATCACGCTCATGTCCCGCAGCCCCACCAGCGACATGTGCAGCGTCCGCGGAATCGGCGTGGCGCTCATGGCCAGCACGTCGATCTCCTTGCGCATCTGCTTCAGCAGCTCCTTGTGGCGCACGCCAAAGCGCTGCTCCTCATCCACCACCAGCAGCCCCAGGTCTTGGAACTTGATGTCCTTTGAGAGCAGCCGGTGTGTGCCGATCAGGATGTCCACCTTGCCCGTCTCCACGCGCTCCACAATCAGCTTCTGTTCCTTCGCCGTGCGGAACCGCGAGATCATCTCCACGTTGATGGGAAACTGCGCAAATCTTTTTTTGAATGTCTCATAGTGCTGAAAGCCCAGAATCGTAGTCGGCGTGAGCACCGCCACCTGCTTGCCGTCCTGCACCGCCTTGAAGGCCGCCCGCATCGCCACTTCCGTCTTCCCATAGCCCACGTCGCCGCACAGCAGCCGGTCCATCGGCGTCGGCTGTTCCATGTCGTACTTGATGGCCCGGATCGCCGAGATCTGATCGTCCGTCTCGCTATAGTCGAACGAGTCGTCAAACTCCCGCTGAAACTCGTTGTCCTTCGAGAAGGCCGTGCCCTGCGCGGTGGTCCGCTCGGCATATAACTTCAGTAACTCCCCAGCCATGTCCCGCATGGCCTTGCGAACCCGCGCCTTGGTCTTGGTCCACTGCTGCGAGCCGAGCCTGTTCAGCACCGGCGCCGGTCCCGCGTCCGTGGAGCGGTACTTTTGAATCAGATCCAGCCGGGTGAGCGGAACATATAACTTGGCGGCTTCAGCAAACTCCAGGATCATGAACTCCACCGGGAGCCCGTCCTGCGCAATTTCCTTAAGACCTTGATATTGCGCAATCCCGTGCTCCACGTGAACCACGTAATCGCCGATCGCAAGATCGCGGAAATCGGAGACAAACGCCGCCGTCTTCGACCGCCTGGGCTCCGGCCGCGCCGCCACATCCACATCGTCGGAAAGGTCGTTGGCCCCGAACAGAATCAGATTCGAGTCAAGAAAACTAACTCCCGCGGCTATCGGCGTGCGCACAATCACCGGCACGCGCAGGTCGCCGGCCAGGTAACTCGACTCATCCAGCATCGTCTCGCCGGGATGCGGATTGCGGCTGCCCAACCTATAAGGAATCTGGTATTCGCGCAGCACCGTGGCCAACCTCTCCACGTCGCCCTGGTGAGGCGCGGCCAGCACAATCCGCGCCTGGGCCTCCATCAGCGCCTGCAGTTGCCCGGTCAGCGCCGGAATCGACCCATGAAACCTGAGCGTCGGCCGCGTGTTCAGTTCGATCTCGCCCAGCGTGCGGTCCTCCTCGAGTACGTCCACCGCGCCCAGTTGATCCAAATCCAGCCCCACGTGCGCGTCAAGCGCGGCCTGCAACGCCTCGGGCCGCAGATAGATGTCTTCAGGCCTGATCAGCGACCCCATCGCCGACCTCTCATGCCGCTGTTCCACCTTGTTCCACCAGCGATCAATCTGGTTGCGCACCATGGCCGGCTCTTCGACAAACAGCGCGCACTTAGGCAGCAGAGTTAGCAGCGACCTATCCGCCCCAGCCACCGCGGAGAAAAACTCCCACCCCGGAAAGACGCTCACCCCGCCCGCAGCGGCCAGCTCGGCAGCCATCTCCTCGTCCTCATCCGCGCCTGGGCTTTCCACACGCTGCCGGCTCAGCCGCCCATGCACCGCGGCCAGCAACCGCTCGGTCACCGGCGTCTCCGTCAGCGGCAGCAGTTGCGCTTCGTCCAACCCACTCTGCGAGCGCTGCGTCTCCGGGTCGAACTTGCGAATCGTCTCAATCTCGTCGCCGAAGAACTCGATGCGCACCGGCCGGTCGGCCTCCGGCGAGTACACGTCCAGAATCCCGCCCCGCCGCGTAAACTGCCCCGGCATCTCCACCAGGTCCATCTGCGTATAGCCCACGCTGGCCAAGTGCCCGGTCAACACCTCCACGTCCACCTCTTCGCCGCGCTTGAGCGTCACCGCCAGCCCTGCGTAGTAGTCGCGGCCGAAGAGCTTCAGCGCCGCCGCCTCCACCGGCGCAATCAGCATTTCGACCGCCCCGGTGGCCAGCTTCCACAACGCCGCCGCCCGCTGTTCCTGCACATCCGGATGAGGAGAAAGATTTTCGAAAGGAAGCACATCGTGGGCCGGCAGCCGCACCACCTGCGCAGGGTCCACCGCGCCGGTCAGCTCGCAGCCCGCGCGCAACAGCGGTTCCAGCGCCTCGGCAGCTTTGTTGTCGGCCACCACCACAATCACCGGCTGGCGGGCCGCGCGCGCCATCAGCGGCAGATAGATCGACCGTGCCGTCGCCGTCAGTCCGGATACACGCCTCCGACCCGCACCCAGGCTCAGATGCCTTCGTACGCGCTCAAATCCCGGAGAGTGCTCCAGCTCCGCGAAAATCTCGCGGACAAACGGGAGGATCATCTGCGGTAAGTCTACCAGTTATTGCAAGGCGGCCAGTTGGCGCTCGCTTTGGCTGTTGAACTTGAATTGGCCAACCACCGATTGCAGGCTCAAGGCGAGGCTGGACAGGTTGGTCTGCCCGGCGATGTCGGAGATCAGCGAGGAGAGCGCGATGAAATTAAGGAAGGCGATTCCGGCCTGGTTCCGCACCCAAGTGTGTCAAGCTAGAACTAGAAATCAATGTCAATTTGGAAACTGAAAGTGAGACCGTCCATGCGGAAACTGAGTGTGTGCCTGTCGGTTTTGGCCATTCTGGCCATGGCGATCGGGCCCATTGTTGCGCAAAACAACAATGCCGGAACAGCAAATGGAAATGCGCCGAGCGCAACCGGCGCGGAAGTTGGGACCGCTGCGGCAACCTCGGATTCAAGTCCCAGTCCGGCTCCAAAGCCAGCCTCGGCCACAAGCGCTGTGAGTGTGACGGCGTTGCTCGATGCGCTCTTGAAGAAAGGGGTGCTCACGCCTTCCGAGGTCAGTGCCATGAGCAACGCGGCCCCCGAAACCGAGCTTCAACTCCTGGTTGAAGCCCTCACTCGCAAGGGTGTATTGACCGCAGCGGACTTGTCCGCTACCGCGGCCCCGGTTGCGAGCGTTGCGCCCGCGCCTGCGCCGCAAGTTGCCCCCACGCCGCAACCCGTTGCGGAAACGAAGCCCCCCACGCCGTCCGTGGTTCCGGCGGCTGTTCCCGTGCGCGTGCTGGCCTTGGACCCTCCCCAATCCGGTGGTTTAGTGGGTCTTAAGACCGGCCAGGTGACGTTCACGCCCTACGGCTTCATCAAAGGAACTGCGGAGCAGGACAGCAGTTCGCCCAATGGCGACGACTTCCCCATTCCCGCCGGCCTCATGTTGCTGCCCGGCAGTAACACCGGCCCGAATGCCGACCCCGAGTTCCACATGAAAGCACGCCAGAGCCGCATCGGAATCAGTCTTGAATGGCCTTCCTTTTCTCAAAAGCTGGTTCTCACCGGCCGCATCGAGGCGGACTTCGAAGGCAACTTCAATGAGTCCGATAACGCCGACGTCACCTCCATTCGCAACCCCAACCTGCGCTTGCGTTTGGCCTACGTGCGAGTGGATTACCGCGCGACGGACAGGACCAGCGCGTTCTTCGTCGGTGGACAGGACTGGACGCTGTTCGGCTCCAAGGCCCTGCCCAATATGCTCGATACGACCTGGAACGCCGCCAGCTACGGCGCCATCTACAACCGCTCCCCGCAGTTCCGTTTCGGGGTTGTTCAGAAGCTGGGCGGCTCTTCGCGCAATTTCAGGCTCTCGCCTGAGTTTGCCATCATGATGCCGAGTTCGGGCCAAGTGGAGAAGCTCTCCTTTTGCACTCTGGCAAATGTCTACTGTCCCCCCGGGGTCTCATCGACCGCCGGCTTCCTGAGCCAGGTCGGCGAGGCCGAGCGCCAAGGCGCCGACTCGGACCATCCTGAATTGAACGCCGGTTTGACTTTCCAGTTCCAACTCGACAGGGCCCCCGCAGTCGCTCCCGCGCAAATCTTCTGGACCGGAATGTACGGGCGCCGCACGTCCATCGTTCCCAATACAGCCCAAGATCTTATCGGTGACGAATATCCAACCGCCTTGGTCGCCGGTACTCCATTGGCCAACGGCTATACCGCCAGCAGCACCATGTATGGCAACCAGCTTGCGGTGCAATTGCCCACCCGTTGGTTCACCTTTGTTTTGAGCGCCTATCGAGGCGCCGATATGCGCCAGGAGCTGGGCGGCCAACTCACGACCAACTATACCGACACACTCGGCCTATCCCCAATTCCCCTTGTCAACGCAAACGGCGGAACTCCGGCGCCCTTCTTCTTGGGTACCGGTCTGGATAACGTCGCTGGCACGCTCTCCGGCTTTGCCCTGCTGGGTTGCAACGTCAATCCGGGCAAGGGCATCTGCCCCTCCGCCGATGTTGCAGTCGCTCCGGAGCATGGTGTGCGCGATTATGGCGGATTCGTTGAGGTCGGGCTGCCGCTTTCGCGCTGGTTCAACGCCAATCCGAAGGGCTACAACGCGGGCTGGCAACTCTACCTGCGCGCTGGCAAAGACCAGCTTGTGCACAGGGATGCTGCCATGCAGCTTGGGTTACTCGACGGAGCAGGCCCGAACCAGCTTGGCCAGGGGTTGGGTATCCCAATGATCGGGAGCGAGTTTATTGGCGCAACCCTGTACTACAAGATTAACCAATGGTGCGTTTTTGGACTTGAGCCGACACATTACGGCTCTCGCGCCATCCCCGAGCTGGGCAACTTCTGGACCATTGCGGCAAAGCCGTCCCGCATCTGGCAGGACCAGCGTGTGGAATTTGGACCGGTCTTTACGTTCTAGAGGTGGACGGCCCACCCGTGGATTGGAGCGTTCTCCAATTCGCGTGCCCTTGCCAACCCTGTGCAAGGTGGTTCGCCGCGGCGAGCCACCTTGCGGTCGTGGTTTCGGTGAACAGCAATTGGAGAATCGCTATAGCCGCGGAAATGCCGGCGTCCATCCTTCTCGCACTTTGCGCAGGGCGGAATAGCAGGCCGCGATAGCATGCCGCTTTGCGTCGAACGCCCGACTTGGATGGCAAAATGAAAGGATGGTGGCCCCAAGTTTCATCCGCCGCGGCGGAAGACCTGGGAAAGTGCGAACCTGGTGCGCGTAAAAAACTCCCGATCCAAGCACGGCGCGAGGCGCAGGGATACTGCCCAAACTCCGCAGCTCATACTCTGCCGCTGCTACTCCATTTCTCTCATTCCGCCCCCGCGCCGGCCCGATCCACAAACACCTGCTGCGGAGCATCGACATCAGCGGCAAACCCGCTCACCTTCAGCTTCATGGACTCGATAGCGGGCTTGCGGTCCAGCTGAGCCGCAAAGCTGAGTTTGTACTGATTTTCCAGACGGCGGGCAAGATCCTGAAAAAACGGCTGGAACGAAACCGGATTGCCTGTTCCATTCCAGTAGCTCCTGCCTCCAGTCGCCTGGCTCACCTCGAGCAGGAGGCTCTGGCCGCCATCGGTTATCTCATTCGGGGAGAGGCCGGCACCGTTCCGGCCGTTCCAGTAAATCGAGTAGACCACCAGCCCCGAGCGCACCGAATCGTTGATTGCGGCCTGGACGTAAGTGTCGTCCGGATCGAAGCGCTGGTAGTAGGGATCCACGCCGTCTGTCACCAGCACCACTTCGCGCCGTGTCCTGCGCTCCCCGGAAGGCCAGTGTTTGGCCAGGTCGGAGAGGCAGAAGTAGGGGCTGGCGCTCGCGCCTTCAGGCAGATGAAGCCCGCGCAACACCTGCGCGTGGTCTGCCGACAGCGGACCGGCCAGAGCCGCACGTCCATTCTCCATATACCCGATGCCAACCTTCGTATGCGGGTGCAGGCCCTGGACGAATTGCTTGATCTCGTCGAACTGGCGGCCGAGGTTGCGTGCCGAACTGTCAATCAGCACTATCAGTTCCAGCCCGTCGTCCGCGCCCCGCAGCGGCACCCAGCCTGTCACGCTGGACTCTTTCCCATTCACTTTGAGACTGACATCCTGCTGGGAAACGTTCGGAGCCAACTCGGTATGCTTGGCGAAAACCGTCACCACGGCCTGTCCCTGACCCGCATGACTGTCTTCCTGCGCAAACGCCGGCGCGGCCATCAGCAGCGCCACGGTTGCCATCCACATAGCCATTCCCGTTTTCTTCATACGAATAGCCCCTTTCGAGGTGTCGCCACCGCCCGCAGCCCAACGCAGCTCACTTCTACTGAGTTAGACGCGCAGCCGATGATACTGGCTCCAGGAACTTGTTGAAATTCGCCGCGTTATAGCGAATTTCAACAAGTTCCTGGACTTCGAATGCGCAACCGACCCTCCTTGGATTTCATCTCCGGTCTCGGAGAGCTGCAATCATCCCCACTCATTGGATGGCCTGATTCCAGTCTTGGTTAGGTCGATTTGTTTGAACTGTCCCCGGCGGCTGCCAGCCAGCGCATAGCTAACGGCGCATGAAAGCGCTCCGGCGAACACAACTAAGAGATCACCGGGCAGGCATCAGTTCTTACTGGGCGCTGTTTGTGGAGCAGTAGCAGCTGCCGTCGTGGGGACGAAGTGGATCGGAATCTCCAGCGTTCCCGCTTGGCTCGTACCCCAGTCGTAGACGCCGGTCTCCAGGTAGACATCCGCATTGGGCAGGTCGATCTCCATGTGTGCCGGAATGCCGGACTTTTGAATTCCGGCGTAGACATCGGGGTCCAGGTTCATTCCCTGGGCGCCCCCCGCCCAGTTCACCGCGTGGCCGTCGCGGTCGTAGGCCATCAACCCCAATTGGATCTTTCCGCTATGCATACCGCCCTGGGTCTGCACAAAGGCCACGTCAGTCCAGCGAATCATGAAGTCCACGTTGTAACGCGTCACCGGACCGGCAAGTTTGGGATTCTTCCCTGCCCTGGCTGCATTAGGCCCCGGCTGCGGCGAGGCCGGAACCACCCTCACTCCGTAGAGGAGCTGCGTGACGCCCGGCAGCCCGAACTTCAGCAGCGGCTTCAGGGGATCGGACTCCGGCTTGGCCTCCGCCGTTGCCGTGTCGTCGGCGTTATAGCCGCGCCGGTAGGCCAGCTTGTATTTGCCTGCGGTCAACTTGACTTCAATCCGTCGATACTTGCCGTCCATCTTCTTGTTGGTGGGCGAATAGACCAGCGTGTAGTAGTGCGAGCCGTCGTCGATCGCGCGCTGCATGGCCGCGTTCAGGTCGTTGGTGTTGTAAAAGGCTTTGCCGCCGGTATCGTCGGCCAGTTGCTTCATCGCCTCAATCTCGTCTGCCCGGGCGCTATTCTCCCCGGAAACCTCCCGCATGAGGCTTCCACTTGCGCGGCCTGAGCCCGCGCTGTCGGCCTCCATCCAGTGATCGTTCATCATGCCCTCGGCGGCCACCGGGTAGACGGCAACCCTGGATACTGTCATCAGGTCGGCGGTCTTCTTCACCGCGCTTGCGTATATCCGTGCTTCGCTCATTGTCTGGCTCTGCGCGCTGCTGGGAAAGATGATGACCGGGAAGGAGCTGGCAAACCAGATCAGATTCTTACGCCCCGGAACGTCAGCCAGATAGCGGGCCAGGTAATTGAGCGCCTCCAGCGTCATCATCGTCCGTTGGCCGTATTGAAATTCGGCAAAGTCCCGCTGCGAGTCCGCGATCGCTGCGATTCCGGGGTCGAAATGGCCGCCGAACATCGTTATCCTCATCGCGATGTCTCTCTGGTCGTCCGCAACGTCTGAGCGGGAACGAAACGAAGGGTTCGTCTGCGTGAAGAAGCCGTTCTTTTTGTCGTTCAGCGCCGCTAGCAGCAGCGAGCTATCCGTAGTGAACCCCTGCACGAAGCGCAGCTTGGAACCCAGCGTGAAGATCGCCGCCCGCGTGCCCGGCTTCATATTCTTAAGGAATTCCAGGATCTGCTTGTGAACATAGACCTGGTCCTGCCGCTCCGTGTTCAGACTGTCGAGCAACAGCACGTTCACCGAATCGCTCTCCGGGACCGGCGGAACGTTGGTATACACGTCAGGCGGCATCTTCGGCAACGGGGGAACGGCGCCCGGCGGCAGAGTCTTTGCCGTGTGTTCCTCGAAAAAATCGATGGTCTGCGGCTTGCCGTCCTCCAGCACCAGGAAGTCCTGCTTGTGCAGGGCGGGAACCGGCTCGTCGTTGCCTTTGGTGACCACCACGTCCACCACCACGGCGTTCGCATTGGTCTTGAACGTATAATCCGGCCTCTGCCCGCCGGGAGCCGAATCCGTCTGCGCCACCAGCGGCGCCACACAACAAGAGAAGACCATTACCGGAACAAAACGACTGGAAATACTCAGGCGCATGATGACTCCTTGAATCTCATCCGTGAATCCGAAAAAAACGCAACCGTTCCCGTTCATTGGACACACTGATTCTAATCTTGGTTACGCTGAACTGTATTGTGCCGTGGCGGGCAGGCCCGCCACACGGCCAGCGGCCTGGCCGGAAATGTTCCAGAGCCGGTGTGGCTGTTGGCATTGCACGACAGTTCTCACTTCAAGCGATGGGCCGGCAACAAGCGAGGTCCCAACCTCCAGTTCGGCCGTCACGCGGGCACCAGGCTCTCTTCACCCTCTGCGGGCCATTGTTCCGGTGCTTAGGCTCAGGTGCAAATTGATGCGTTGCCAGTTGCGGAAGTTGACATTTGTCGCGGGGCCATCGTCTAATCTATGCGATATCGTGTCAACCAGTCGCGGGCTATCTTGAAACTCAATCGTCTGGAGGACCCTATGGCTGCTCGCTGGTCTCAACTTCCCTTCCTGTTCATCTTCTTCTGCACGCTCCCACTTTTTGCCAGTGGTCCTACCGGAACCATCACTGGCACCATCACCGATCCCAGCGGCGCCGTTATCCCCAAGGCACGGATCATTGTGCACAACGAGGGAACCAACGCGAGCCGGGAGGCAAAGAGCAACAGCGACGGCGATTACACGGTTGCGCTCCTGCCCCCGGGCCGCTACCGCGTGGCTGTTGAGAGCCCGGGATTTCGCCGCAGCGTCATCCACGGCGTGAACCTGGATGTGGATCAGACGGTGCGCGTCGATTTCGCCCTGGTTGTGGGAGCCGTCACCGAGGAAGTGACCGTCACCGACACGCCTCCCATTGTGCAAACCGATACCTCCACCCTGGGACAGGTGCTCGACACTCGACTGGTGCAGGAGCTCCCGCTCAACGAGCGCAACTTCCTGACGTTCGCGCTGCTGGTGCCGGGAAGTGAATTGCCGGCGGAAGGCTCCCAGAACTCGACCCAGGGCGGCTCCATCAACGTGAACGGCGCCCGCGACCAGTCCAACAACTTCCTGCTGGATGGAGTGGAGAACAACGATCCCTACCTGAACCAGTATGTCGCTCTTCCTTCCATCGACGCGATCCAGGAATTCAAGGTTCAATCCGGCGATTATTCGGCCGAGTTCGGGCGGGCAGGCGGCGCTCAAGTCAATGTCGTCCTGAAAAGCGGCACCAATGAGTTTCACGGCGGCGTATTCGAGTTCGTCCGTAACCGGGAGATGGACGCCAAGAACTACTTCGACTTCCCCGACTGCACCGCCAGCTCGGCGCCGGGCACATGCGGCACCATTCCGCGCTACGATCGCAATCAGTTCGGTGGAACTCTGGGTGGGCCCATTCGCAAGGACAAGACCTTTTTCTTTCTCTCCGATGAGCAGCTCCTTCTGCGCCAGGCGGTAACCAAGGAAGCTACCGTGCCTTCAGTGGGCCAATGGCAGGCGGCCGCGGGCCTGGCGCAGAATCTCTTCGGGTGTCCCCTCAATCCCTCCTGTCAAATCGGCCAGAACGTGGAGAATCTCTACCCGGCCGCCAACGTCGGCTCGGATCTCTCCACCTCGAATACCTACCTTGCCGTTCCGGTCATCCGCAACACGGAGAATATGATTTCGGCCAAGGTGGACGACCAGACCAGCAGCGCCGACAGGCTCTCGCTCCATTACTCCCTGGCGGAGGAAAATCTCTTCGATCCCTACGATCCCGTCAACTCATTCACATCGCTGCCCGGTTATGGCAGCTATACGCTGACTCACGGCCAGAACGCCGGAATCAACTGGACCCGGGTCTTTCGCTCCAGCGTGGTCAATGAGTTCCGCCTGGGCTACACTCGCATGCGCGCCACCGTGCTGCAGCAGAGTTATGGCCAGGACATCGAATCGCAACTGGGCTTTCCTGACATCCTGACCAACACGGTGGACCTGGGCGCTCCCAACATCTCCGTAATCAACTTCGATGGCATTGGCGAGCCGGTCAACTATCCTCAGGAGCGCCGCGACAACACCTATCAGCTTTCCGATAATGTGGCCTGGACGGTTGGTATCAACCAGTTCAAGATCGGGGCTGACTTTCGCCGCGTTCAGATCGGCGACTACCTCGACTTCCTGGCCCGTGGCGAGTGGTTCTTCGAGGGGCAGACGGCGGCCGGCATACTGGGCGCCTACAGCCTTCCTCCCTGTAACGGCTCTTCCCCCTATGACCCGCTCACCTGCTCGCTCGCTCAGTTAGTGGCCGCCGTTCCCGACTACGCTATCGCGGTCAGCGGAAGCACCCTCAACGACTTGCACAGCAATGGCGTCAGCGCCTATGTGCAGGACGACATCCACGTCATCCCGCGCTTTTTGATCAACGCCGGCCTGCGCTATGAATACAACAGTCCGCCCGTCGAAGCACACAACAACTTCAGCGTTCCCGACCTCGTTCCCTGTCCCGAACCTTGCGCCCTCGCTCCGCAGTTCAACCTGGCAGGGACCGATGGAATTCCAGCAGCTACTTACTACCCCACCCGCCGGGACATTGCCCCGCGGCTTGGAATCGCCTGGCGGCCCATGAAGTCGGAGCGCTGGGTGGTCCGCGTTGCCTATGGCATCTTCTATGACGACCCCATCTCCAACGTCAACATTCTTCCTCGCATCAATCCGCCCTTCTACTCCATGGCCGCCTATTTCCAAACTCCCAGTTGTCCCGGCATGCTATGCACCGTTCCGGACATCCTCAGCCAGACCGGTCTGCAATCCGGCGTGGTGCAGGGCAACATGATCGATCCGCACTTCCGCGACGGCTACATGCAGCAGTGGAACGCCGACCTGCAGTATGAGGTGCAGCCCAACTGGATGATCGACCTGGCCTATGTGGGTTCCAAGGGCACCCACCTGGCGAACGTGATCGATCAGAACCAGTCCAACCCCTTGACGGGTCCTCCCTACGGCCAGTTCTCCTCGGTGCTCTACGTCGAATCGGCCTCCGCCAGTTCCTATCACTCCATGCAGTTCCGCTCGGAAAGACGCGTGAGCCGCGGGCTGGCCTTTCTGGGCGCCTATACCTGGTCCAAGTCCATCGACGATATCTCCTCCATCTTCGGCGGAAGCGTGGGCTCGGGCCTGCCCCAGAACTCGCAGAATCTCCGTGCCGACCGCGGCCCCTCCGACTTCAACGCCACGCAGCGCGTCTCCCTGAGCGTTGTCTATGACCTGCCCTTCAGCCGTCCGCAGACCGAGGGCCCGCTCTGGCGTAAAACGCTGCTGGGTGACTGGCAGGCGGGAGGCATTTTTTCGGCGCAGTCAGGCTCGCCCTTTACCGTAGTCTTGCCGGGCGCGCCCGCCGCCTCGGCCGCGGCCTTCGGCAATCCGGAGCGCCCGGACCTTGTCGGCGATCCGAACAAGGCTGGACCCGTGGCCGCAAACCCAACCTGCCAGGCGCCGTCTCAGATCAGGACGGTGCAGAACTGGTATAACCAGTGCGCCTTCGCCGAGCCCGCCATGGAAAACTTTGGCCCGGCATATGGCACCGAGGGGCGCAACATCCTCACCGGCCCGCCCTATTCGGACCTCGATTTCTCCCTCTCCAAGAGCTTTACGCTTCGTCCCGAAAGCCAGCACGTGCAGTTTCGCGGCGACTTTTTCAACTTACTGAACCATCCTAACTTCGATGACCCCAATCATCAGTTTGACGTGACTGCCTGCGGGTCGACCGGCACCCTCCTTTGCCCGACCGCAAACTATGGCTCCGTTCTCTCCTCGAATGCCCATCAGGATAAGCCCCCGCGGCAGATTCAGATGAGCTTCAGGTACACCTTCTGAGACCGGATCTGCCGCCATCCTCTTCGGCGACGCGCCGCCAGAGTGGGATATACACCTGCTCTGGACAACCGGAGCGGTTCCACAATTCACGTGCCCTTTTTCATCGTGCGAGGTGGCTCGCCGCGGCGAGCCACTGGAGGGTAGTGGTTTCGGGGTACAGCAATTGTGGAGCCGCTCTAAAGACTGGAAAGCAGGGGGAAGCGCTCGCGAATCTCGTAACGGGAGCCGACAGGCGAGAGCAGGCTTTCATAGAGAAGGAATTCCGTGGCGACGAAGCTGGTAAAGGCTGGTTGGTGTCGAATCCTGGTTTGCAGTTCGCGGAGCGACTGGCCGCGGGCTTGGCCCTTGCTGCGCGCGAGGGTGATGTGCGGATGGAAGGGACGCGTCTCGGGCACGAAGCCGCAAAGGGCGGTGACTGCCGTGACACGCTGCTGAAGCGAGAGCAGCTCGGGAGTGAGGCCGACGCCGGCAAAGAAGATTCCGGCGCGGTCGAAGCAGCCCAGCGCCTCAAGCCGCACGGGAACCGGCGGGGAACTCAGTTCGCGCAGCCGCGCGACCAGGCAGGAGTATTTCTCCGGGCCGGTATTGCCCAGGAATTGCAGGGTGACGTGCCAGGATTCGGGCGTGGCCCAGCGCAGCCCGCCCTGAGTGGATTGGAGCCGCGCCGAGACCGCCGCAAGCTCGCCAATGACCGCAGCCGCCAAGGGAATGCCGACAAACAGGCGCATACAAAGATAGTCTAAGACAAGCTATGGGCCTCAATCAGCGATGATCGAGCGGTCCACAATTCACGCGCCCTTTCTTGCATCGCGCGAGGTGGCATTTACTTCCACCCCACGGACGAAGACCTGTCCGTGGGGACCCCGGAAAGGAAAAAGCCACTCGGCGGACGCGGTTTCGGAGTATAGCAATTGGAGAACCGCTGCAGGCAGCGATTCAGGCAGTAGGACTATGCCTGATATTGCTCGTCGCTCACCTGTTCCATCCAATCGACGGCTTTGCCATCGAGTTTCTCCTGAATGGCTATATGCGTCATCGCCGTCGCTGGCGCCGCGCCGTGCCAGTGCTTCTCGCCTGGAGCGAACCAGATCACGTCTCCCGGCCGGATCTCCTCGATGGGGCCGCCCCAACGTTGCACGCGGCCGCAACCAGAGGTGACGATCAGCGTCTGACCGAGCGGATGCGTGTGCCAGGCGGTACGGGCGCCGGGCTCGAAGGTGACGCTGGCGCCGGCAACGCGCGCAGGGTCAGGCGCGTCGATCAGCGGATCGATGCGCACTGTGCCAGTGAAGTACTCTGCAGGACCTTTGCCCGAAGGCACGGAACCGTTTCGCTTGATCTCCATTGCTTGAGCTCTCCTTAGCTAAATGCTACCGTTCAGCGTCCGGTCGTTTTCTCCAGTGCCTCCGGGTAGCGCGCGCCTTCCACCTGGATCTGCGAGAGAGCTGTTTCGATCTGGCGCAGGTCTTCGGCAAAGAGCTCGACGGCGGCGGCTCCGATGTTTTCCTCCAGCCGGTGCAGTTTGGTCGTTCCCGGAATCGGCACGATCCACGGCTTCTGGGCCAGCAGCCAGGCCAGCGCAATCTGCGCCGGGGTCGCCTTCTTCTGCGCCGCGATCCTGCCGAGCAGATCGACCAGCTTCTGGTTCGCAATCCGGGCTTCCGGCGTGAAGCGCGGAATGATGCTGCGGATGTCGGACGAGGCAAACTGGGTCTTCTCGTCCATCTTCCCCGTCAGAAAGCCTTTGCCCAGTGGGCTGAAGGGTACAAAGCCGATGCCGAGCTCCTCGAGGGTAGGGATGACTTCAGCCTCAGGGGCGCGGTACCAGAGCGAGTACTCGCTCTGCAATGCGGTGACAGGCTGCACGGCGTGCGCGCGCCGGATCGTCTTTGCGCCGGCCTCGGACATTCCGAAATGCTTCACCTTGCCCTGCTGGATCAGATCCTTCACCGCTCCCGCCACATCTTCTATCGGCACCTCGGGATCAACGCGGTGCTGATAGAAAAGATCGATCGCATCGATGCGCAGGCGCTTGAGCGAGGCCTCCGCGACCATGTGGATGCGCGCCGGGCTGCTGTCCATGCCCTTCGGGCCGCGGCTTCCGTCGGGATTGATGTCCATTCCGAACTTGGTGGCGATGACCACCTGTCCGCGGAAGGGCTCGAGGGCCTCGCCCACAAGCTCTTCGTTGTTGAAGGGGCCGTAGACCTCGGCGGTGTCGAAGAACGTAACTCCGCGCTCGACGGCCGCGCGAAGAAGAGCGATCGAATCCTTCTTTTCCGGGAAAGGAGCATAGGAAAAGGTCATGCCCATGCAGCCCAGGCCGATGGCCGAAACTTCCAGGTTGCTCTTTCCCAATGTGCGCTTTTGCATTGTGTCTCCTTCTTACGTGTTCAGGGGTTGCTTTCGGTGGTTATTCGGATTTGAGTGAGGCCATGTCGATGGAGAAGCGGTATTTCACATTCGACCTGACCAGCCGCTCGTAGGCTTCGTTGATTGTTTGGATGGGGATGACCTCGACGTCCGAAATGATGTTGTGCTGGCCGCAGAAATCGAGCATCTCCTGAGTCTCTGCGATGCCCCCGATCAACGAGCCCGAGAAGCTGCGGCGGGCGAAGATGAGGCCGAAGACGGCGACGGGCAGCGGCTTTTCCGGCGCGCCCACCATGGTGATATTGCCGTCGCGGCGGAGCAGGTTGATGTAGGCGTTGATGTCGTGTTCGGCGGCGACAGCGTCGAGGATGAAATCGAAGCTGCCGGCGTGCCGGGCCATCTCGTCCGCGTTGCGGGAGAGAACGACCTCATCCGCGCCGAGGCGAAGGGCGTCGTCTCTTTTGCTGGCGGAAGTGGTGAATGCGACAGTGTGGGCTCCGAGCGCGTGCGCGAATTTGACGCCCATGTGGCCGAGTCCGCCGAGACCGACGACACCAACCTTCTTGCCTTTGGTCACGCCCCAGTGGCGCATCGGCGAGTAGGTAGTGATTCCGGCGCACAGAAGAGGCGCGGTTCCCGCAAGATCGAGGTTAGATGGTACGCGGAGCACGAAGCGCTCGTTGACGACAATGCTGTCGGAGTAGCCGCCATACGTGACGCCCCCGATGTGCTTGTCGGGGAAGTTGTACGTGAGGGTCATATTGTGGCAGAACTGCTCGAATCCGGCCTTGCACTCCGGGCAGGTGCCGTCGGAGTCCACCATGCAACCGACCGCGGCAAGGTCGCCGGGCTTGAACTTGGTTACGGCGGAGCCGACCTTTGTGACGCGGCCGACGATTTCATGGCCGGGCACGCAGGGGTAAACGGTTGGCATGAGACCGCTCCACTCGTTGCGGGCCTGGTGGAGATCGGAGTGGCAGATGCCGCAGAAGAGAATTTCGATCTGCACGTCCTGATCGGTGGGATCGCGCCGCACGATGGTGGTGGAAACAAAAGGCGATGTTGCGCTGGCAACGGAATAAGCTCTGGCGTTGTACATGGGGTCACCTCCTGGCAATTGTGTCCAACCTTTGAGATGCAGAGTAAATTGCCTTGATTCACACTTTCTCTCAGTCAAAGAATAGGTCCGGATGTTCTCAGAGCGGTATCCTGATCCTTCCTTTTGATTGCCTATTTCTGTCGCATGATGATTTTATTGTGCAGGCAGCGCCGGTTCAGCAGTACGCTGAAATGGAAGGAACAAAACGGAGTGCAGAGAGCGGATCAGCATGTTGCAAGCGGAAACTCGCGGGCGGACGTGATTGCGATGCGGGCCGAGCTGGCGCGCAGGATTGCCGCCCACATTCACACGGAGGGTCCGGTGGACACCGCTGTGCCCGGCCTGCGGCTCTCCCGCAGAACTGCGCCTTCAGAGTGTTTTTGCACCACCTACGAGCCCGAGCTGGTGGTCTTTGCGCAGGGAGAGAAGCGAATCACCGTCGGCGGCACAACCCACCTCTGCGACGGCTCCTCCTTTCTGCTGACCTCGGTCGATCTGCCGGTGGAGAGCCAGATCATCAAGGCCTCAAAGAGCGAACCGTACCTGGCGATGGTCCTCAAGCTGGAGATGCCTGTGGTCCGAGAGATTCTCAGCCAGGATGAGTTCCTTATGCCGGAGGTTTGTTCCGGAGTGCGGGGAATGGCGGTGGGCAAGACCCCGGTGGAATTGCTGAAGGCCTGTTCCCGGTTGCTCGATCTTCTTGACACACCCAAGGATATTCAATTCCTCAATAGCCTGATCCAGCGGGAGATCCTCTACCGCCTACTGCGTTCGCCGCTCGGCAAACATCTGCGCTCGATCGCCACCCTGGGCGAGCAGAGCAACCGGACGGCCAAGGCCGTCGGCTGGCTCAGGTCAAATTTCGACAAGCCCTTGCGCGTGCAGGAGCTGGCCTCGGTCGCGCAGATGGGCGTCTCCACATTGCACCATCATTTCCGCTCCCTGACCGCAATGAGTCCTCTGCAATATCAGAAGCGGCTACGCCTGCACGCAGCGCGCGTGCGCATGATGACTTCGGGGCTGGACGCCGCCAGCGCCGCCTTTGAGGTTGGCTATGAAAGCGCTAGCCAGTTCAACCGCGAGTACAGCCGTCTCTTCGGCCAGCCGCCGATGCGCGACATCAAAGCGCGCCGGTTCGCCGGCGTCGCAAGTGAGAGCGATTCACTATAAGCTTTGTTATCGTTGCAAGGTTGCATCAGCGGTTCAGTGACGATGCGTACCGGGAAGCTGGCATTTCAAGTGGCGCAAAGGTCCGCCGCAGGTTTCTGATCTCTGATCCCTGACCTTGACTTCTATTCCCTGGTCCCTAATCTCAGCCAACAAATCGCCCCCGGGGGTTGGCCGGGGGCGCTTGCGTTTAGTGGATTCCCAGGTCCCTCCGCCGCGGCAGATGGGACCTGGGACACCCAGATGTTGAGGCGGGTTGAGCCCTAGTTGCTGAACAGCAGCACGCCGGCGGCTTTTTCGTCGGTTTCGTCGGTACTTACCGGGCGATAGAAGAGCTGGTTGGCGTCGAGGTAGACCTCAAGGAAGGCCGGGCGCTCGGAGATTGTTCCGGCGATCAAGGCTTCTGACAAGGGGTCCTCGACGTAGCGCTGCAGTGCGCGGCGTAGGGGGCGGGCGCCGTAGCTGCGGTCGACCAGGGTCTGATCGAGAATCCACTTCTTTGCTTCCTCGGTGACGGAGATGGTGATGGACTTCTGGGCCAGATTGGTGTTGAGCTGCTGAACCATCAGCTCGACGATCTGGAGCAGGTCGGCGTCGTTGAGCGACTGGAAGAGGATGACCTCGTCGAGGCGGTTGAGGAACTCGGGGTTGAAGGTCTTCTTCACCTCCTGCTTGACCAGCTCCTCGACCTTGTCGTTGACCAGGTCTTCGCGGTCGCTCTGGAAGCCAAGGCCCTGCTTCTTCATCAGGTGGCGCGCGCCGATGTTGGAGGTCATGATGAGGATGACGTTCTTGAAGTCGATGGTGTTGCCCAGGCCGTCGGTCAACTGGCCGTCCTCAAAAACCTGGAGCAGGATGTTGAAGACATCAGGGTGTGCCTTCTCTATTTCGTCGAGCAGGACGACGGAATAGGGCGAGCGCTTGACGCGTTCGGTGAGCTGGCCGCCCTCCTCGTAGCCCACGTATCCCGGAGGCGAACCGATGAGCTTGGAGACGGAATGCTTCTCCATGAACTCCGACATGTCGAAGCGGATGAGGGCCTTGTCGGAGCCGAAGAGGAACTGGGCCAGGGTGCGGGCCATCTCGGTTTTGCCGACGCCGGTGGGGCCGAGGAAGAGGAAGCTGCCGATGGGGCGGTGGGGCGACTTGAGGCCGGCGCGGGAACGGCGGATGGCGCGAGCCAGCGCGCCGATGGCCTTGTCCTGGGAGATGACGCGCTTGTGCAGCTCTTCTTCCACGCGGAGCAGCTTCTGCGTCTCTTCTTCCTTGATGCTGTTGACCGGGACGCCGGTCCAGCGGCTGACGACATCCTCGATATCCTCGCGGCCGACGATGCCGGCGGCTGAGTCGTCGAGGTGGTACTTGTCGCGCAGGGCGCGCAGGCTTTCGCGCTCTTTGCGCTCCTCGTCGGAGTAGAAGCGCGCCTTCTCGAACTCATGGTTGGCGATGGCCGAATCCATGCGGTGCACGATGAACTTGATGCGCTTCTGGACCTCGGTAATCTCCTCGGGCAGCGAGGTCTGGCGAAGCTTGACGCGGGCGCCGGCTTCGTCGATGAGGTCGATGGCCTTGTCGGGCAGAAAGCGATCGGGGATGTAGCGGCTGGAGTGGGAAACGGCAAACTCGACGGCGGCATCGGTGTAGCTGACGGCATGGAACTTTTCGTAGCGGTCCTTGATGCCGTGAATGATATTGATGGCGTCGGCCTCGTTGGGCGGAGGGACTTTGACGGCCTGGAAGCGGCGCTCGAGGGAGCGGTCTTTCTCAATGGACTTGCGGTACTCGGCCGGGGTGGTGGAGCCGATGCACTGGATTTCTCCGCGGGAGAGCGCCGGCTTGAGGATGTTGGCCGCGTCGAGCGAGCCCTCGGCCGAGCCCGCGCCGACCAGGGTATGCAACTCGTCGATGAAGACAATGGAGTTCTGGCTATCCATCAGCTCTTTCATGATGGTTTTGAGGCGCTCCTCGAACTGGCCGCGGTACTTGGTGCCGGCGACGATGAGGGAAAGATCCAGACTAAGAACGCGCTTGTCGGCGAGGAAGCTCGGTACTTCACCGTTGGCGATGCGCTGGGCGAGGCCTTCGACGATGGCGGTCTTGCCGACGCCGGGTTCGCCGATGAGGACGGGATTGTTTTTGGTGCGGCGGCAGAGAATCTGGATAACGCGCTCGAGTTCGCCCTCGCGGCCAACGAGGGGATCGAGCAGGCCGTCCATGGCGGCCTGGGTCAGGTCGCGGCTGAACTCGGCCAGCAGGCTGGACTCGCGCTGGCGCTGCTGCGGCGGCGTCTTCTCCTGGGTCACGCGTCCCAGTTCGTCGCGAATCTGCGCCAGCTTGAGGCCGCGCTCCTGGAGGATCTCCGAGGCGAAGCACTTCTCCTCGCGCAAGATGCCGAGGAGCAGGTGTTCGGTGCCGATGTGCTTGTGGCCGAGGCGTTCGGCCTCCTCCGCCGCATAGGCCAACACGCGCTTGCACTCGTTCGAAAGCGGCAGGTCAACGGAGGTGGAAACCTTTTCGCGGATGGTGGTGTGCGCCTCGATCTGCTTGCGGATCGACTCCACCGAGGTGTGGGAGCGCAGGAATCGGTTGCTCAAAGGCTTGTCCTCGCGCAGCAGGCCGAGCAGCAGGTGCTCGGTCTCGATATAGGGCGAGCCGAACTGGCTGGCCTCATACCGCGCGAAGAAGATCACGCGACGCGCCTTCTCCGTATAGCGTTCGAACATGTGTTCCCCCTTGATGCAGGTTATCGGCTGAAGCCGTTTCGAGTTCATCCCGGCTTCAGCCCGCCGGCGCGTACCTCTCTTTTACCTACGCCGCCGGAGCTTCCCTTGAAAATACAACTTTCGCTCCAAACAGTCTCTGGGGATGGTTCCAGAGCTTGACTTCCGCTCCATCGTCCCCGGCGAATGTGCCGCGGAGGGACTTCCATCCTGTCCTGGCAACCTGGCTGGGATGAGAACTCATCCGTTTCCAAGCTGCTACCTTATTAAGACTCAAAAACCACCCGAAAGGGTGCTTTTTGGTCAAACGTTTCCCTTGAATCCCGTTTGGGAAGCGGCTGCCGGAGCGGCCAGCCGCCCACCCGCCAATTTTCCGCTTTCAAGGCGCAAAACCCTCGTACATCGCGCGGCCAGGTCGGGGTTGTGCGTCACCAAAATCGAGGTGAGGCCGTGGGTCGTGTGCAGCCGTTCAATCAGTTCGAATACGCGGCCGGCGGCGGTCTCGTCCAGGTCGCCGGTGGGTTCGTCGGCCAGGAGCAGCCGGGGATTGTTGACCAGCGCGCGGGCCAGCGCCACGCGCTGCTGCTCGCCGCCGGAGAGTTCGCCGGGCCGGTGGCTGGCGCGATCCTCCAAGCCGACCTCCCGGAGCCAGTTGGCCGCCGCCTGAAACGCCTCGAACTTGGGTTTACCGCCCGCAAGCAGCGGCATAGCCACGTTTTCCAGCGCCGTAAACTCCGGCAGCAGGTAATGGAACTGCCAGACGTAGCCGATCTCCCTGTTGCGAAAGGCCGCGGCCTCGCGCGGGGAGAGATGGGCCACGTCGGTTGAGGCGCAGTATACAGTTCCCGCGGAGGGGGCATCAAGGGCGCCCAGAATGTGCAAAAGTGTACTTTTTCCCGCGCCGGACTGGCCGACGATGGCCACCATTTCACCGGCCTCGACCTGCAGGTTGAGGCCCACAAAGAGGTTAAGGGCGCCGCGGGCGGTCTGGTAGGTCTTTTGGAGGCCGTTTACCTGGATGATCGGGGCTTGGCCGGCCTGGGTCCGGGTCTGGGTCTGAATCTGTGCCCGCGACTCCGAGTCCCGGGCTGTGCGGGAGGCCTGGGGAGCGACCGTTGGAGTGGTTTGGGTCATCCGGCTGGCTCTATTTTACCGTGCATGGGGGCGAATTCCGCGCAAGCGGGCGGACGGATGGGATAAATCGGTAATAGTCCGGCGCGGATTACGGATTAGGGATGAAGAGAGATCAGGGGTCGGGGGTCAGGGGGCAGGAAATCACGTCCTTGCCGCGACAAACAATAACGCGGCAAGGATGGTCAGTCGTGTTTATTTGGCGGGCGGGAGCGCGGCCTCATTCAGCCGCCCGATGCGGCCATTGGGTCCGACGACGTAGGGCAGCGAGAGAGCGTTCCAGTTGCCGTCGTCCAGCGGCTGCCAGGTCTTGCCGTCGTCGCGGCTGATGTCCGAGCCGTTGGTGCCTACGGTGATCCAGGCTTTCAGCGCCTCGGACCACCGGACGGCAGAGCGAAAGCCGTGCGGCGGGGTGGTAGAGGCCTCGCATTTGAAGAACGTCATAAACGGCGGGTCTTTGAGCTCGTGCACGCATACAGCGGCGGTGTCGTCTCCATTATCGGGGTTCGTATAGTCGCCTCCGACCACCACGAGTCTTGGATCCGTAGAATCCCCGTCTTTGACCGCAACGGAGAAAGCACCCGCATTTGGACCGGATTTGAGCGGGACATCGGTGCTACCGGTTATCGTGCAGCTGGATTTACAGAGCAATGGAATGGGGTGGTCAATGGTCTCTAAAATACCGAGGGAGACTCTTGCCCCGCCTGTGGCAAAGAGTATTAGCCGATGCCTGGCCATCTCCAAAAGTGAGGAATTGCTAGCAGCGAAGATGGATTGGGTGGGCTTGCCATTATTGTCCGAAGTGGCGAACAGATCGTTCTTGTCGAGGCGATTCCATGTGTCTCCCGTGTCGATGGTTCCGTAGTGCGGGAAGTGAAAGAACTGCTTCATTTTGAATCGGTCGAATTCCTGATGTGGAATCGGATCGCCAATCATAAGAGCAGTCTTCGCACCCGTGATCAAAACGGCGTCCCAGAATCCGTCTTTGTCGGAATTGCGGAAAACAAGCCTCCAAGTGTTGCATCCATCTGTAGTTTTGTACAGCCGGCTCTTTTCGCCGGGGCCGGAGGCCATCACGATGGCTGTCGTCGCATCCCAGGCCTGCACACCGCGTAAGTCGAGGGTTGCGCCGTCCTTTGCCGCGTCGGGAACGGCGCACTTTGTCCAGTGCGCGCCGCCGTCGATGGTGCGCAACACCGTTCCGCCGGTTCCGCTGGCCCAAGCGACCGTGCCGTCCACCGAATCAATCCCGCGCAGGCCGGCCGTCGTGCCGGAGTCCTGCATCTGCCAGACCTGCTGCGCCTGGGGTGGGGCCGGTGGGGACGCCGGAAGTTGCGATTGGGCAGAGGCGATTGCGGAGGCGGCAAGAAGCAGGGTGAGCCGGAAGGCTTGCATGGCAGGAAGTATAGACGCGCGCTCTGCGGCAACGCCAGATGCGCCGCGGTTAGCCTGGCCCCTCGGCGAAGAAAACTGGGCGAAGGGTCCGCCGCGCTTGCGCGGTCACCGCCACTCGGTTCCCATATTGTCATCGGTGATGAGGCGAGCGCCCTTCAACCGGCTTTGCAGGCTGGCCCGCGATTCGAGATCCCCGTTGGGAACGTCCAGTTCATCGGCCAGATGCAGGACCTCCTCAAGCCGCGCCCGCTGCAGCGGATTGGCAAGATCGAAGACCGGGCGTCCGTCGATTCGATAGTCGCTCAGCGCCGTTCTCCAGCGATTCTTGTCGAGCGTGATCGGGCTATCGCTGACGGCCAAGAAGCTGTTGATGCGGAGCGCGTAAGGAAAGGCGGCCGCGCCCGTGGCCAGCACGTCTCCGGACCACGTCGTGTTGTAGTACGCGATCCCGCCGGGATTCAGATGCTCGCGGAGCAGGCCCATGAACTCCGTTGAAAGGAGATTGGTGGCATTTGCGCGCCAATTGAAGGTGGTATTCATGAGGATGAAATCGAAACGGCGATCCGGATGGCCGACCAGCCAACGCCGGCCATCGTCAATGACGATGTGCACCTTGGGGTTGCGCAGCAGGCTCTCGACCTCAGGATACTTGCGGATCAGCGGCAGGAAGCCGGGATTGATTTCGACGGCGGTGATCTCCTCGACATCCGGGTCGTTCGCAATGACCTGCGCCCACGCTCCGGTAGCCAGGCCGATGATGAGAACATGTTTTGGCTTTGGGTGCATTCCACAGATCGCATATGCTCGATAGAGCATGTTTGAATCGTGCATGATGCCGGTGTTGATCTGCCCGTCGTAGACACCGCCGCTGTAAACGACCTTGGCCGGTAACCGAATTCCACCGTGGACGGGTAAATGGCGATCACGCCGCTCCGATTCTCCACCAGGTCAGAGAACTTCATGGTGCTGTTGTAGCCCGATTTGAATAGCAGCCGTTCGAATATGCCGGAGAAGAGAGGACCCGAACCCAAAGCGAGAGCCACGCAGACAACGCCGCCGGCAACGAAAATGCCCTTCGGCGCCTTCGGGTCGGAAAGGACCGCAAGCACGGAAGCGACTAGGAAGCCCAGGCCAAGTAGAAGCAGTGAAGCAGCGCGCGTGGACCAATGATCGAGCACCACAAAGCCTATGAGAAAGCTTCCCAGGGTTGAACCGACGATATTGCTCATGTAGAGAAAGCTGATGCGTTTGCCGGATTTTCGCGCCGGATCGATAGCCGCGTGCGAGAGGAGAGGGAATGCAGAACCCAGCAGCGCCGCCGCGATGAACATGAACACATAGCTTAGATCGTAGGGAAGGTGGACGACCCAAAGGGCCAATGCGGGGCCAAGAAGAAAAGCGGCGATCGTTCCCAGCATGACGACGCTGGAACCAGCGCTCAGCGTGCGCCGGAGATCGTTGCGATATTTTTGGCGGCATAAGTCGCGGACAGCGAACGAGCCATAGGCAATCCCGAACAGATAGAAGGCCAGCAGCTTGGCAAAGCACGCCGCGGCACCACCGGAAGCGAAGGCGTACAGGCGGTACCAGACGATTTCGTAGGCCAGCGCGATAGATCCAGTAGCGCCGGCGAGGAACATTCCGGTCCAGAATGGGATGGTTTCCTGCCGCGTTGCAGACTCCGGCTCTTGGTTCGGCAGGGGCTGTGCTGCACATTTCGCCTGGAGGAGCAGTGCGGTGGCGCCGACGAACAGGTTGAAGCAAACCGCGAGTCTTACCGAGCCCGCCTCGCCGAGCAGCCGCATAAGCAGGAGCGCGGCAGCAAGACATGCGACGCCTGAGCCAAAAGTGTTGACCGAATAGAGGAAGCCCACCGATTCTCCCACATTGCCTGTGCGGCGGACAAAATACTCCACCAACAAAGGCAGCGTGCTTCCCATGAGCATGGTGGGAACGAGCAACAGAGCAAATGCAATCAAGCCTGTAGCGGTGATCGAGGCTCCCGCGGTGAATGAGCCTATGCGGTGAAATATAGCCAGCGAAACCGCGCCAAAAGTTCCCACCGAGAGCTCGATAAGACCGAAGGCGAGGAGCAGGCGGATTCCAGGGCGAGTCGAAAGCCAGCCTCCAGCCAGGCTGCCCAGTCCCAGGCCGAGCATGAAAACGGTAACGATCATGGTTACCGATTCAATGTTGACTCCATACAGCGTGAACAAGGCCCGCTGCCAGACAATCTGGTAGAGAAGCGCAGGGAAGCCGGATAGAAAGAAAAGCACGTAATAAAACAAGATCCTGTCTGGCTTCGCGAACTTGCTTGCAGATTGTCGCATTTGAGTTACTCTATCACGCCGCTTGCGGGACAAAACGCTACAGGGACCATCGGGGCCGGCGCATGGAATGATCCGGCATTTGACGCGCGGCCACAAGGTCCGGTCTGGCTGAATTCTCCTTTGATCCCGCGATTCAGTACGCGATCTTGTTCGGCGAGGCGATCCAGGCGGCAAAGCTAGCCCAGGCTTCCTCTGCGAGCAGTTGCGTGGCAGGCAGCGAGCGGGCGGGCTGGTCTTTGCGCAACTCCTCGTAGAGGAGTGCGTCGTCGAAGCCGGCGCAGGCGGCGTCGGCGGCGCTGGCGCCGTAGTAAATCGCGCCTATTCGCGCCCAGTAGGCCGCGGCCAGGCACATGGGGCAGGGCTGGCAACTGGCGTAGAGTTCGCAGCCGGCCAGCGTGAATGCGCCCAGCGCCTGGCAAGCCGCGCGGATGGCGTTCACCTCGGCGTGCGCGGTGGGGTCATGGGCCGCGGTCACCGTGTTGACGGCCTCGGCGACGATTACGCCATCGCACGCAATCACCGCGCCAAAGGGCCCGCCCGCGCCAGCAACCACATTCTGAGTGGCCAGGTGAATGGCGCGGCGCAAAAACTCCGGGTTGGGCGCGGCGGGCATCGCCGCTAGTGTATCGCAGCCTTCTTCGCAGCATTCGCGGCGGAGCTGGCGGAAAGGCCATCCGGCGCCGCTACGCGCCTCAGGCTGACCCGGTCAGAACGTGTATCCGCGGTTCGGGATGTATTCGCATTTCAAGAGCCCGTCGCGGTAGTCGATGTGCATGATCAAAAGACCGAAGGTATTGGCTCCCATGGATCCCGATATCTCCATCCCCACGCTCTTTGAGGCCATCGAGGTGTCCGCGGCGAAGACGTTAGTCACCCTTTGAGACATGTGAGCAAAGTTGTAGGTGATCTCGTCGGCGATAAGAACCTTATGCGATTGCCCCGCGGGGCCTTCCGAGTCCGTTTCATGGACCTTGGAAACGTCCCTGGCGACGCCGGGAGAGATGTTGGTGGCGGAAGCGCCCAGGTCGAGGATAAACAGCTTGACCTTGGCGGCGTTGAGGGCCGTGGGGAGAATCAGGTTGTTGGCGACGCGGTAAAACTGCGTGTAATCCTTCATCTCCGGCGCGATATAGCGGTCAAACGGACCCGCCTGGGTAGCGCCGGAATCCTGCGCCTGGGCGGTGTTTGTCTTGAGGCTGGGCACGGGGGCGGTTCCTGCAGCCGGGTTCACGGGCAGAGGCCCCAACTGCAGCTTGCGCATGGGATAGTCCAGAGTCACAAGATAATCGGAAAAAGCGTCCATGCCGATCAGGCCGTCTCCATCGTCGAAGGGACTGGAGCTGTCGATCACGTTCACAACGCAGTTCTGGAATTCCAGGTTTCCGATCTTGACGGAGTCCGCATAGGCGGCATAGGTGGGCTTGCCGCCTGGACCGCCCGGCGCCGGTTCAGAAAGGCGCTTGAGTCCGGCATGTTCGGCCATGGGACGGTAAACCGTCAGACCACCCTCCCCGGCGCCCAACTGCAGCCGGGAGGGAGTGCCGTTCAATCCCACTTCCAGCCCGAAGCCGCGCGTCTGATACTCCCCGAAAAAACCAGACAAGCCCTTGAGGCTGATGAAGGGAATATCAGCGGGCGCCGCCGTTGAAACCAGGTGGCAGGCCCTCTGCGGCTCACCTGCCTGCTTCTTCCAGCGATCCATATCCGCGTGCAGTTGACGTATCGTCTCCTGGTCGTCCCCGTTGGGCACCGACAGATAGGCTTCCATCTCCGTAATGCGCTGGGCCAGGGGCAGGGTGCCGATCCACGCCAAGCGAATCTCCGGGTCATCGGGATCAATCTGATGCGCGAGGAGAATCTGCTGGCGCTCCGTGGCGTAGCGGGAGGTGATCCGTAAGAACCGGGCAAAGAGCAGGCGGGTGCGGGGATTGCATGGGTCCAGCTTGTAGGCCGCAAGCACGGTTTGTTCCACGACCCAGGGCTCGCCCTGGCGAAACTCGACCTCGCCGCGCAGCGTAAGAAGCGGCGCCGAGGCGGAAGCGGCTGTCAAGGCGGTCTTTACGACGTCGGCGGCCTCCTGCACCTTCTGCTCACGCAACAGCGCGTGAACCAGCCCGGCGGTCGCGTCCACATTGCCCGGATGCGCGGCCAGATCGGCGCGGTAGAGACCTTCCGCTTTCGTGTAATCCGCTGCCAGCAACGCCCTGTCAGCCTCGGTGGGCAGATTATGCTTCACCACATTGCAACTGACCCCATACAAGCACTGCGCCGGAAACACAAGCGCCGCAACCCCAAGAACCAACCGCCAGGAAAACCGCGAAACTGCTTTTGTCACAGGAATTCACCCCATCCTCAAATCGCTTTGAACTACGGACAATAGCTTACCACCGGCTCATCCTGTTTATCCTGTGAGACAGGTCACGAAGATCGCGGTGAATGACCTGGAGTTTTTGCCATGACCGCTGCTTGCCCGCCACTGGAAGCCCTGAATGCCCGCATCGTAGCCTGCGAGCGCTGTGCGCGGCTGCGCGCGTACTCGGCCGAGGTGGCCAGGGTGCGCCGCCGCGCCTATTTGGACTGCACATACTGGGGCAAGCCCGTGCCTTCGTTTGGCGACCGGCAAGCGCGCGTGCTGGCGCTGGGACTGGCTCCGGGCGCGCACGGGTCCAACCGCACCGGGCGGATGTTTACCGGGGACGGGTCGGGCGATTTTCTGTTTCCGGTGCTGCATGAAGCCGGATTTGCCTCGCAGCCGAAGGCGGTCTCCCGCGACGACGGCATGAAGCTCACCGGACTGTGGATAAGCGCCGTGGTCCGCTGCGCTCCGCCGGCCAACAAGCCCACGCCCGAGGAGCTGCGCAACTGCGCGCCCTGGCTGGACGAGGAGATCAGGCTGCTCGCCAACCTGCGCGTGGTGGTTTGCCTGGGCAAGATCGCGTTTGACGGACTGCTGGCCCACGCGCAGCGCGGCGGCAAGCTGGCAGGGCAGCTCCGGAGGCGCGCTGGATTCACCTTCCGCCACGGCGCGGAGTATGCGCTCCCCGGAGGACTGACCGTAATGGCCAGCTATCATCCATCGTTGCAGAACACCAACACCGGCAGGCTGACGCGGCCCATGTTTCTCGATATCTTCAAACGGGCGCGGCAACTGGTGGATTGGGGCTGTGGGCCGGTTTCCGGGTAGCCGGCCGCCCGGGAATAACCTGAAGAAGCGCAGTGGTCACACCCATGGCAATGCCAGTCAATGCTGTAATTTGATATTGCAGCAGTTCAGTTCAGGCATGACAACCAACTTCCAGCTTCTCGGACCGGCGCACCTTGTCATTCTCGGCGCGGTCCCTCTTCTTGCGGCCATTCTTGCGGCGGTCCAGCGGCAGCTCCCGCCCGGATGTAAATGGCTGCGAGTCGGCCTGGCAGTGGTGCTTCTGTTGGACTGGGCTGTGTATTGGGGATACCAGGCCGCACACGGCCAGCTTGCTTTTCCAGATCGTCTTCCGCTGGAACTCTGCGATGTCACGCAGTGTCTTGTCATCCTCGCGCTGTTCACCCTCAATCCGGCCATCTTCGATCTGGCTTACTACACCGCGTTGGCCGGAACTTCGATGGCGCTGCTCACACCGAACCTGCTGGAGCCCTTCCCCTCTTTCTTGACAGTTCAGTTCTTTGTTGGCCATGGCCTCGATGTGACCGCCACCCTGTACCTGGTGTGGTCCAGGCAGGCGCGGCCACGGCCAGGGTCGGCCGGCAGGGCGATGCTGGCCCTGAATATTTATGCCGCAATCGTCGGCACATTCGATTGGATCTTCAAGACAAACTACATGTATCTCCGCGCCAAGCCTCAGAATGCGTCGCTTCTCGATTTTCTTGGACCTTGGCCCTGGTACATCTTGGCTTCTGAAGGCGTCGCGTTGGGCTTATTCCTGCTACTTTATCTTCCCTTCCGGCAATCCGCATTGAAGGTGACGCAGTAGAGAAAGAATCTCTGGAACAGCCGGCCACAGTTCCAACTTCCGCATTGCCGACCACCCTGGAACAAGCGGGTGGAGAGTTCATAAATATCCCGGGTCTCATCCGCCGCGGGGGGACGCCGCGAAGGCAGGGCAACCGGCAGCGAATTAAAGCAAGTCCGCGCCCGGCTGCAAAAAACTCTCCTAACCGCGCCGACCAGATCGTGTCTAATGTTCGCATGGACAAGAACGACCACGCGGCGGTCCGGGCGGTTCTGGCCGGAGACAAAGAGGCCTATGGGGCATTGGTGGCGCGCCACAGCCATCGGCTTTTCCGGCTCGCGTTTCGCATCACCGGCAATGAGACCGACGCGGAGGACGTGGTGCAGGAGGCGTTCCTGCGCGGGTATCAGAAGTTGGAGAGCTTTGAGTCGCGTGCGGACTTCGGCACATGGATTTACCGGATCGCGGTGCGCTGCGCGCTGGACAGGATCGGCGGCCGCAGGATGGATGAAAGCAGCCGGGTGGCCGAGGAAACCGATCCGGAACTGGACGAGGTGCAGGTGGCCGACCTGGCCGTCGGCCCCGACCGGCTGCTGCTGAGCGGAGAGATCAGGGCCATGCAGGAGATGGCGATGCACAACCTGACGCCTACGGAACGAACGGCCTTCATGTTGCGGCATATGGAGGATTGCAGCACGGAAGAGATTGCCGCGGCGCTGGAGATTCAGGCGAATGCGGCCAAGCAGGCGGTATTCCGGGCAGTGCATAAGCTGCGGCGCCGGTTGGCTCCATTGATGGTGAGGATATGAAGCATTTGAGCGAAGAAGAACTGATCGAGCAGTACTACAGCAAGGGTGAGGGCGCGGCCGCCACCAGGCAACACCTGAAGGCTTGCGCGGAGTGCGCAGAGGCCTACGCGGCGCTGGGGAGCGATCTGGCCGAAATGGAATTCGCCGAACCGCCGGCCCGCGACGCCTCCTACGGCGAGCGGGTGTGGGAGTCGCTTTCCCGCTCGTTGCCTGCCTATGAAGCGCGGAAGCGGAGTTGGTTGAGCGGCGGCCTTGGGATGGGTTTGAGCTACGCCGCCGCGTGCGCCCTGCTGGTTATGGGCGCATTCTTCGCGGGCCGGCTATGGGAGCAGAGACAGGCGCAGACTACCGCGGCAGTCCATCCCCAGCAGACGCAGCAACCCGTTGCGCAGCCTCAGGAGCGCGTGGTGGTGGTGGTTCTCAGCGATCATTTGGACCGCTCGGAGCGGCTGCTGGTGGAGTTGAAGCACACCGACGCCGACAGCGCGGAGATGGTATCTCCCCTGCGCGACGAAGCTCGCGGTCTGCTGGCCGCCAATCGCATCTGCCGCCAGAACGCCGAAAAGATCGACGATCCGGCGCTGACTACGGCGCTCGATCGCCTGGATCATGTGCTGGGCGAGCTGGCCAACCAGCCGGGGGGCTTGAACAGCGCAACCATCGCCCGGCTGCAAGAGGAAATGAACGCGAACGGCCTGCTGTTTGAGGTGCGCGTGCTACGTTCCAGAATCCCGGATCAGCAGGCGGGCGGAAAAGATCGTTCCACGGGAGGGACCATATGAAAACCGGACCGGTAGTTCTGGCTGCATTCATCGCAGTTTTCCTCTGGACGCCGATGGCCCGTTCAGCCCCGGCGGTATCGGGACAATCAAATGGGCAGGCCTTTGCGGGAGCCGGCTTGTCCAGCGGAGAGGAGAGCGAGCCCGGCGCGGCCAGTGAGCTGGACAGCAGTCAAACCGGGCTAGAGCAACTCTACGCGAATGGAATGCGGGCCATCAATGAAGAGCGCTGGTCCGACGTGGAAGCAATTTTCACCAAGATCGCCAGTCAACATGGCGAACACGCCGATGGAGCTCTCTATTGGAGGGCGTATGCGGAAAACAAGCTGGGGCAAGCGAAACCTGCGCTGGACACCTGCGGCGTGCTGCGGGCCGATTATCCCAAGAGCAGTTGGATCCATGATTGCGGCGCGCTGGAGATCGAGATTCGCGCCCGGAGCGGGAAGCCCGCCGAACCCAAAGCAGCGGACGACGATGACCTGAAACTGTTGGCGCTCAACTCGTTGATGGTAATTGACGAGCCGCGCGCTCTGGCCGAGATTCAGGAAATTCTGAACGGCGATTCCAGTGAGAAGTTGAAAAAGGAAGCGCAGTTTATTCTGGGTCAGCATTATTCGAATGCGACCTATGCGCAGATTGTCCGGGTCAGTTACGTCGAGGGAGACGTGCGCATCGCGCGGGGCGAGGAGAACGAAAAGGCTACCGGCGCAACCTGGGAGAAGGCAGTTGCCAATCTCCCGCTGGAAACCGGCTTCAGCCTGGCGACAGGCGCGGGGCGCGCGGAGATCGAGCTGGAAGACGCCTCGACCTTCTATCTTGGAGAGAATTCGGTCCTTACTTTTAATGATCTGCACACCACGGCCGGCATTCCATACACCGAGATCGCGCTGCTTACAGGCACGGTGACACTTCATGTCCGTCCGTACGTGGCCGGCGAAGAGTTCATTCTGAAGACCCCCACGGGGAGCATCACCGCGAGATATCCCGAGACGACCTATCTCCGGGTCGCCAGTTATACCGACGGGTTCACGCTGGCGGCGCTGAAAGACGCGGCTGTTGCTTTGCCCGGATCGGCGCCGCAGGCAGTGGCAGACGGTCAGACGATGGTCCATTACGAAGGAAGCCGGGTTGTCTGGTTGGGCTCCGAAGATTCGGGCGCACTTGCCGACTGGGACAAGTGGGTCGCGGGCCGCGTAGCCCAGCGATCGGCGGCAATCGCCGACGTGATGAAGGCTTCCGGGCTGACTGCGCCGATTCCGGGCCTGGCGGAGATGAAGGACCAGGGGACATTCTTCGATTGCGCGCCGTATGGGACCTGCTGGGAGCCGACGGCTGCCGATGACCAGCAACAGGCAAGCGGCAAACAACCGGAATCCGGGGCGTCTCCAGCCGCGGCTTCCGGGCGGGCAATGCAGCCTGGTTCTCCCGCCTCCGATGAAGTGATCGAGCGCGAAACCTTCTTCCCTTGTCTTCCGGGAGCACTTCGTACCCAGATTGACAGGGATACGATTACCGGCAAGGAGCGGGTAATCGGTTCGGCATGGGATCTGAACGCAACTCCCTACGACTGGGCCGTGTGTCACGCCGGGAGCTGGATTCACCGGCGGCATCACTATGTATGGGTTGCAGGTCACAAGCGGCACCATATTCCGCCGGGCCGCTGGGTCAAGAGCGGACATAGGGTGGCCTTCGTCCCGCTCCATCCCTACGACGTGAAGGGCCGGCCTCCGATCAACCGCAAGGAAGAAGTCTTCGCGGTAAACGACAAGAAAGGCTTATCGGTGGAGCGGGTGAAATTCGACCCCGAACGCCCGATTGAGTCTCTCAATTCACCGCCCAGGGAGTTTCGCAATGTCTATTTCCCTCTGCTTTCGCGCGCGAATGAGCCGCATCTGGCAGCTCACCAGCTAGAGGATGGGTTTGCGAGCAAAGGCGCCCTGGCCAAGGCGACGGGCATCCCGCTGAGCTTCGATCACAAGTCGCAAAGCTTCATGATGGCCAAACAGGTGATGCAGGGAAACACGAGCGTGACAGTCATGGCGCCGATGACCAACCGCAGCGGCAATCTCCAGGCGCGGGGCGGCAGCTTTGCTGGAGGACACGTCGGCTTTAGTGGTGGAGGCGGTTCTCGCGGTGGTGGTGGAAGCGGCGGCTTCAGCGGCGGCGGTTCCCGGGGTGGCGGAGGAAGCGGCGGCTCCAGTGGCGGAGGTTCCCGGGGTGGTGGAGGGGGCGGCGGCTCCAGCGGCGGCGGTTCCCGGGGTGG